>Ga0209728_1001701_pt1 | contig 12702 bp, 15 predicted proteins | sample RifGroD1_FD_183997 | JGI IMG/M metagenome (GOLD analysis project Ga0209728, IMG submission 183997) | Groundwater microbial communities from Rifle, Colorado, USA - Groundwater D1 (SPAdes) (version 2) | ecosystem: Environmental > Aquatic > Deep subsurface > Groundwater | place: Rifle, Colorado... | reverse complement strand
GTATACCCTTGCCACAATAAACCTTTATCTACTTCAGCAGGAATATGTTTATACCATGAATCAAGACATTTATCCAATAAATCTGGATTGGAATAAGCTAAAGTGGTTAATAGTATTTTTGGCATAATTAAATAACCTTTGGAAAATGACCATAATATTGATTATTAAATTTTAAACAGCCTTTCTGTATAATTAAACTACAATTATAATCATGATTTTCAAAATGCTCTTGTGCATGAATAATATGTAACTCATAATAATAATAATAATAATAATAATCTTTACTAATATCTTCAATAATGTTTTTCACATATTGTAACCCAAAATCAATATGTTTATGGTTTTGGTTAATATTAAATCCCCTTTGTCGATATATTTGTTCATTTGGAAATAAGAGACAAAGATATCCTCCTTGTTTAATGACTCTTAACCATTCAATTAATACTTTTTTAGTGTCTTCAAAGTCTTCAATAAGATGACTACTATAAAGGTAATCCATACCTCCATTGGCAAACATATAAAGGTTGCTGGCATCGCATTCTATATTTTGTACGTTATCACCTTCAAAGGCATATCGTTGACCTTGCGGTAAATCTACACCAATGGCTGAAGGTACAATTTTGTCACCACCAAAACCAAGATCTAATCCATTTCCTTTGCAGTATGGTAAAAACAATGAGCGGTGTTTGTTTGTTTCAGACATATCTACTCCTAAAATGGCCATAAAGTTTTACCAAATAAACCTGCAAACTCATCAATAATACCAATACCATACCTTGCTTTTTGTGGTGGTAAGATAGAAGCCCAATCATACCCACCTATTTTTTTAATTTTCTTCCACATATAATTACTGTCAATTGGTGTTAGATGGTGTGGGTTTCCTCTACGGTCAATCTTATTATTAGCTATGGAGGTTCCCACATTAATTAACACACCATACTTAGTTATTCTAAATATTTCTTCTAAAGCATTTTTCATACATTCTTGTGGTATCATGGAAAGTACACCAACACAATAAGACCACTCAAAATGATCATCATTATAAGTAAGTTTAGTTCTTAAATCACATTCTTCTAAAACAATATTAAATTTCTCTTTAGCAATTCTTCTTCCTGAAAATGAGAATTCACAACCATCTGCTTTAAAACTATTTTGCCTTAATTGATTAACCATATTTCCAGCACCAGCACCTATATCACCAATATAAATATTTTCTTGTTTGGTTATTTTTTTTATATCTGTAAAATAATTAACTATACAACTAGCATCTTTATTAATTCTGGCTGGATTTTTTCCATCAGAATACAACCAATATTCATCAGTAAATTTATCTTCATCATATCCATTTTTTTCAATCATTTTATTATTTCCTTTTAAAGCAACCATTTTTCTTTCTGGAAAACCCATCATATCCCTCCATTGTTTTTTCTGTGTTCAAATTTATCAATCAATAAATCAATAGTAATATTTTCACAACAGTAAATTTTATCTTTATTACATTCGGTAAATGTTCTTGGTGCTGGTAATTTATGGTGGCATCCAGCACACTCTAAATCATTCAACCAAACCACTGTAGCTTTATCCCAATCATGAATACGGTATTGTGGATTAATACAACCAAAAAAGGCAAATATGGGTGTTTCCATAGCTTGTGCGAAGTGCATTAAACCTGAATCCCATGAAAGAAACATTTCTGCCTGATAAATAACTTTAACAGTTTCATTGAAAGGAATTTTACCAATGAGATTTAAACCCACACCAAGATAATTTTCAGGATTAATACCTACTTCCACAATATAATATTTTTTCTCATTTTTCAAATATTGAATAAACTTTTTCCACGTAGCCAAAGAGATCATTCGATTTTTCCACGTATTATCGGAACAAACCACCAAAGTATTTTTTGCCTTTTGAACAGTAGATTTATCAAAACCATAATAACGTGGAATTTTTTCTTCTGGTGTCAAAGTAATATTAGCTGTTTTACAATAGGCATCAATAACGTGTAGTTCCGGTCTTTTTTCATAAGCCATGTTTAAATCAATCATCAGATCATATTGTAGTTTATGTTTTAGGCTTTTACCATATTCAGTAATATAAGGATTATTCAAAAAAGGTTGTGGACAAACTGTATTAACAAAGATTTGACATTGAGGGTATTTTTCTTTCAAACCACGAATGACTGGTTCAACAAGTAAAGTATCCCCTATTGCTCCTTGTCGATCTATTAATATTTTCATGGGTTCAAACTTTCTAGTCTTCAGATATTTCTTCCATCTGGTTCTAAGAAAATAGTTATTTTCCTGTTCGTGTTTTTTAAAATCAATTTCTACTTTTTCATGTTTAAATGATTGATGATGAAAATGCAGAATATTAATATCCTGACATTCGGCAATTTTATAACCAGCACTTCTTAACCGAAGTGATAAATCAGCATCCTCACAAAAAGCAAAAGTCATGTATTTTTCTTCAAACAGACCACCCACATTATTGACATAATCCCGGTTAACAATAAAACAAGAACCCTCGATATAATCAATGGGATTACCTTTTCTCGGCTGACCTTTGCCTTCATCACCAATATAACCAAACTCTTGTTTGTTGCCTATTTGTGCTAATCCTTGGTTGCTTTCTAGTAGGTTGATTAGTTGATTATCCCAACCTTTAGTTTTAATAATCAGATCGTTATTTAATACACAAAAATATTTTGCTTGGGTTTGATTAAAAATATTATTATGGGCTTTGATAAATCCAAGGTTTTCTTTATTGCGAACATATTTAATACGTTTATCTTTTAATTTGGAAAGATAATCCTGAGTATCTTTCCGTGAAGCATTATCTGAAATAATTAACTGATAATCTGACGTAGAATTTTCCAGAATGGATTGAATACATTTTTTTGTAACATCCAACTGGTTATAAACCAACAATGAAATAATTAACTGCATAAAGGTTATTTTTTCCCCCTAATTTTTTCCATTTGTTTTCGCTTACGTTCTTGATATAAAGTTTTATTTTTTATTCGTTTGCATTTTTTGCAAATTCGACTGGAAGCCTTAACCATTGACGGCATCCAGTTAAAACCTTCCTTTAAATCCACCCTACAAATCCGACATTTGGGTTTAGTACCCTTGACATGAGTACCTTTGTGGGAATTAAATTGGGTTAGACGAAAAAATACTGCACCACACTCTTTACAGATATATTCTTTAAAAGTATCTTTTTTATCCATGAAACAATTCCTCACCAATATCAACAATAACCCATCCCATTTGTTTACATAGTTCAATGGCTTCTTCTTTGGTTTCTTTGGCATCCATCCAAAAAGGGGGATTATCATAAACTTCAATTGACCAAACCCAATAACCCAAATCACAATTATTTCTTAAACAAATCTCTAAATTATCTTGTAAAGCATAATCAATCCCTTGTGCATAACTAATTGGAGCATCCCTTTTAAATTCCTTTGCCCATTCAGTTTGTTCTAATTCTTCTCTGGTCATTACTCATTTCCTTGGTTTATTAATTACAGATAATAAAGATAATAAAAAAGCCATGTACCTCATAAATACATGGCTTTTTCTGCCTCTCTTCCAAAACAATCAATAATTACTTAATAGCTACAGTTTTCATATTTGTTTTACTGTCTTGCAGGGTTTTACGGAAAGTTTTACCCATCCGACAAATGGACTGAATGCTTTTACGTGCTTTACCAACCGAAGATTTATTACCACTCAAAAACTTATTAATGTTTTCCGCAAGTTCATCAAAGGTGTTTTCAATTTCCGTGAATTGAGCTTGGATAGCATCAGCGTCTTTTTTCGTAACTTCACTACGAACACCGGCTTGCCGCCCACGACCACGCGGTTTGCTTTCTTTCTTTGTTTCTTTTTTAGCAGGGGCAGTCTCTTTCCCTTTACCTTTAGCGGGAGCCTTTTCCTTGCCTTTTGCAGCTTTTTCTACAGGTGCTTCTTCCTTTACTGCCTTTCCTTTACCTTTAGCTTTCACTTCTTCTTTAACTTCCTTTACTGCCTTACCTTTAGCTGCCGGTTTTTTTACTTTTGCCATGACCTTTTTCTCTCTTTCAGTTTAGTGGGTTTTTAGTAAACCAATTGGTTTACCATACTCTTCGTGCAAAACAATAATCAATGAATTTACAGTTTGCCCGAAAAACGATTTCAAAGGATGAAACACACAATCAGGATACAAGGTTTTCACAAGGTTAAAAATATTCCGGTCAATCTGCCCAATACCCAAATTAACCTCTTTCACCCCCTTGCTTGGTTGAATAGTCTGTAGACGATCAATCTCCATGTCTAAATCAACTTCATCGAACTTAAATTTATTTAAAGCCTTTGCTGGTATATTGTCAACAAATATTTTTGCATCCGCGTAGAAAAAAGCAAAATTTAAATTGTCTGTCAAACAAAAAGTTGAATAAAATAGCGGGGTTTTGTTCAAAATGGTTTTGAAGGGGTTATCTTTTTTTTCTTCCTTCTTATTGCTTTGTAAGTTTAGTTTTTTCAATCTGCTCATAATACCTCTCTTAGTTCATGTTAAAATTCACTGTAGGGGCCGTTAGCATTCTCGGCCATGAAATCATAAACATCTATTTCTTGATCCTGCATGTATTGTTCAACGGAATAACTCTGATTATTTTCATTAGTTAATAATTTATAAATTTTATGTTTTAATAATTGTTCATAGAACGGAGTTGCTTCCCATCCCTTACAACGGTAATTAGGCATAACGTGATTATTCTTTTTATAAATACTTAGAAATTCCCGATTATTTCTACTATTAATTTTATGGTGCAAACACAAACCAAATAAACCAATAACCTTACGTTTTAAAGAATGAAATTGTTTATAGTGGCCTTTATTTTCTCCTTTAAAATGTTTACACGCAAAACAAAACCCGATTTCTTTAGTAAATAAACTGTTAGGAAATATATCAAATAAACGTGGAGTCATGAACAGCCCAAAATAATTAGGCCAATAAGCGTACAGGTTTTCATTCTCCCGATCTTTAGCTATGGTAGCAAAATGCTCACATAACTCTAAAATCTTCATTTCCCGGTTTTCTTTAGTTTGTTCATCCATCAACGGCATATTGAATAAATCTTCTCGATACCGTTTAATTTTGCGTTTGAAATTATCATCCTTGGCTATGAATTGTTTTTCCTTGTTAAATCCATTCTTCTGCATAAGCCGTTCAAAAAACTCTCGTTGTTTGTTTTTTTTAGTCATAATGTCACCTTTATATAAAAAACAGTCTATAAACCAAAATAAACTGCCATTATTATATTGTCAACATATTTTATTTGTCACACTACCTTTTTATTTGTTTTCCAGAAATTATAAGCTTCTTCTTCATCGCGCATGTAATTTTCCACAAAACCCAACCAACAATTCCGATCAACAATATTCTTTACTCGTGGTGTGTCATTACCAGTATTATCCACAATATAATTTAAATAAAGCTCCATGACCGGACTTTGCAAACCATCATCACTTTCCGAAAAGAGATAATACCCGCAACGATCCCGTTTATTTTCCACCAGATCATCAATTAAATCTTCAACAAAACACTTGAGGCGATAGCTGTAACATTTGTAATCCTCCTGACCTTCTGCTTCATCATAATAAAATTCTAGGAACATTCGTTTAAATATTTCTTGTTCCTTGGGATATTTGGTTTTCTTTTCATGAAGAGAAGAGAAAATAGCACCTTGTTTTTCTTCTGTAAAAAATACACTGAGATATTTTTCATTGTGTGGATTAACCAAAAACTCCAACAGGTTGATTTTAGTTTTATGTTTAAATTTAGTCATGGGACTGTAATTATGCAGGTTATCAATAGCCTTGCGAATATTATCCACGGAATAACCCATCGCCATGAAATAAGAAACCATGATAGCTATTTTTTTAAATGTCTTGGTGGGGTTTTTGGTACTGCTGCTGGTTTTGGTAAACTTACGATTATTTTTACTATTAAAATAATTAATAACCTTTACAGTGTTAAAAATTTCTAATTTACCGTCTTTCTTCAACAGTTCAAAAAATCTGGTCAAAATTTTCAAATCCAGTTTACCAGCAAATGAATCAAGGTTTTTCAAATTAAACAAATCTTTCAAATTGTATTCAAAGGTATATTGTTTTTCCAATAGATTATTTAACTGGTTAATTGATTTAATATCAAAGGTTAATTCGTTTACTGGTTTATTATGTAGATCAGCAAAAACAGGTTCAAGTTGTTCAAGAATTTTTTGTTTATCCAAAGGTTGTTTTCTTCTGGCAAATTTTTCAGCCACGCTGGATTTTTTCAAGGAAGATGACAAATGGTTTGGGTTTTTACGTTTAAGGTTTAGACGCATGATTTTTTTCTCCTCTGCATGGCAACCAGAAAAAGAACTCTCAAAGGTTTCGTCAGAAACCTCAGTAAGTTTCGTAAGAAACTTACTAGATACATTTATATAAGCTTTATAGTAACCTATAGATTTATCAGTAGCGGCGGATGAATTGAGTAAAAAGTTCTTTAGTTTTGAACGTTTACAAAGAAAATTTATTTGTTTGGTCAAGTAATTTACTTTCCTTTGGTCAAGTAGTTTTAGTTTGAAAAAATTTTGGTATGGGTAAGGATTGCCGGGAAAATTAGGGAGTAAAATGACTTGATGCTGACCACCTTTGTTAGCTGATTTAAAGTTTTCTCGAATAACTAATTGACAGTCTTCTAGAGACTTGATGACCTTGGCTATATTGGTTGGGTTGATTTGTAGGCGTTCTGCAATGTTATTATAATTGAAATAAACTGGACGACCATTCTGAAAAAACTCATGAAGAAAATAAATCAGCTTGGTTTGGTTCTTGCCAATCTTGGTAAAACCATATTGTTTAATAGTATAGATGGGATTGGTTTTCTTTGACCACGGAGAGTTTTTTAGAAGGGAAATTCTTTTAGTATATTGTTTACAATAAAAAAAGAAGTTCTTTAATTCTGGTTTGTTCTTATTGATAAACTGATTTTTTTCTACTTGCTTTTTATTTTGAATGGTCTTAGTATTTTTATTGATCATTGTTCTTTCTTTCTGGGGGAAAGGAGAATGGTTTGCCTCTCTTCTTGGGGATTCCTTATTGGTGAAGGAATCCCCTTTTTTTCGCTGAACAAGAGGAAAGACACCAGACTCAGTTTGGTTGTTAACTTCGTGAAATATAAGTATAAAGATTATAATATTTTAAGTCAATAAAATATTCTTGTAGAAGGGAGAAAATTGTTTTTTGAACTGTTTATATATTTTTCGTTCTTTTTTCACATTTATAAGGGGGGCAACAAATTTATATTTGTTGTTTTTACTGTATAATTGATAAAACCATGTCAGAAGTAAATTTAGTAACTCGTTCATAGGTATATATCTTCCAGTTAGTTCTTTCACTTTTTCTTGTAATAGGATATAAAAATCAGCTTCAACAACCGTGGAAAGTAGTAAGCCACCTGTAATATCAGTATTCATATCTTTGCTGTTACGTTTAAAATGTTGTCTTTTGTTGTTTTGTAGAATGTCTTTGACGTTATCTGGATGATACTGTTCCTCTCTGTTCAGTAACAGGCGCTCAATCATGATAGTTTGAAAATCTTCCAAGAATTCTGGTGAACGGTTAAAGCGGTTGATAATATTATATCTTTCTTGTTGTGATAAATTCTTCTTCTGTAAATTTTTATACTTCATTGTGAATACCTCTTGCATTTTGTTAGAATAAGTAATAAAAATAATGTAATGAAATATCTTATCTGATAAGAAAAGAGGTTTTCTCATGCCACCAAGATTAAGATTAAGCACAAAACGTGAAAAAATCAATAGAATAAATATCAAAAAGCAAAAAATGGCCAAATACTTGTCTAAAGGTTTAAAGATTAATGAGGCTTGTCTTTTAGCACAAGTAACTAAAGCAGAATTACTAGAGATGCGCTCTGATGTTACCTTTGAAGAATTTGTTCAATATAGTCAAACTAAAATGGAAGCAGAACAGTTGGCTAATATTACTGATGCGGGAAAAGTAGACTGGAAAGCTTCAGCATGGTTCTTGGAACGGGTGTATCCAGAAAAATATGGTAAGAAGGATACTATAGAACACAAGTACCAAATACAGATTGAAACATTTCAGAATGTGGTACTTCAAGTTATCAATGAGTGTTCTCCACAACTGAAACAAAGAATTATGCAAAAACTTAAAAAAGTAGATTTGGGTAATCCCCTGATGTTGGAACATGGGAAACAACATATAGAAGAACATTGTGATCGTATTATTGATGCTGAATATGCGTAATGAGGTTATGAAATGATACCCAAGAGAAAACACCAAGAAACTGCCTCTTCCCTGCTAGGTAAGGATACCAAGACATTTCTTAAAAGTGGAATGTCTGATTTAATTTCAGGTATTGATTTGCCGGTATCAGAACTACTCCCCAAGAAATCAGAAGACTTTGTTCAGCAGGTAATAAAAGACACCAAAGGTAATTTAATAGTTAATGAGCCAGTACATAATGTGATGCACCGTTTTATTAGGACAGCTAAGAAAAAAGGCTTCAATAAATACATGGTCCTTGGAGCATATGGTCACGGCAAATCAGAGAATTTGTGTATTGGTTATTCTTTGTTTCGTATTGCCCAAAATCCAAATGTATTAATAAAGATTGTGCATGTATCAGATACAGAAGCAACCAAACGTTGTCGGGCTATTAGGGATTATATAGATCGTGATGAAGATTTTCATAATATAGCTCCACATATACAACCAACAAATATATGGGGTTCTGAACGTTTTACAGTAAATCGTGAATCACCATCTGCTAACTGTACTGTTGAGTCTTATTCTGTTTTGGGAACAGGTATTGGTGGCCGCGCTAATGTTATAATTTTTGATGACCCCCAAGATTTAAGAACAGCAGTATATGAACCAACCACTAGAGTAAAAATAGAAGACACTATAAAAAATATTTGGTTAACTCGTATAATTCCTGATAATGATTCTGAAGTTATACTTATGATGAACAAATGGCATTCGGCGGATTTGGCTGGGTATGTTCAAAAAAACCCATCATGGGCGTGGATGAGTATTGCTGTTGATGAAAAAACATTGAACCATTTAAAATATGAAGACTCCTTTGGTAGAAAATTTAAATTTCCATTATGGTCTAAATTTAATAAAGCCGCTTTAGAAGATCGTAAAGTAACTTTAGGAGAAAGAGATTTTAAACGTGGTTATTGTTTAATTCCCTACACGGATAATGATAAGACTTTTGGTAATTTTGAGAAGTGTTGTCATTTTGGAGTATCACCAAGAGCTTTACTGGATAATGAAAATAATTGGTTTTTTGTTGGTGGTATTGACTTTGCTGGTTCTAAACGTCCCGGTACGGTCTTATCTATTATTGCAGTACATAGAAAAACCGGATTGAAACTCCCCGTGGAAATTGTTACTATTAGAAAGTCATCGGATTTAACAGGTCATATTGTACGTACTTATAGGGAATATGGTCCTGATTTGTATTTGGCTGAGAACAACGGAGTACAGGAAGCCATTATTGATTTATTACAAACAGCTTTGGGAGAAGAAAAATTTAAAAAGTATAATATCAAGATTGAGGGGTTTTTGACTGGTAAAGGGAAGATGGATATAAACACTGGTCTTCCGTCAATGGATAAAGAGTTTGAACAAAAGGAATGGATGTTTTGTTTCAATGAAAAACCAGATATTGCTGATGACATGGAACAAAATGTTTGGTCACGTATGTATTATGAAATGTTAAACCATCCCTTTTATGATACAAGTGATATAGCAATGAGTTTGTTTTTTTGTCGGGAAGGTTCAAAGAAACTGATTAGAGGTGAAAATGGTGGACCTAATGTGTATTAATTTTAAAAGGAGTTAATTATGAAAAGTATACTTTTATTTTTGTGTTTTTTGTTTTTATCGGTAACTATTAGCCAAGCAGAAGTTATTCATGAATATGATAATTCAACTTTTTTACATGTTGGTGTCAGTGCTTTAATTGGTGCCGGTGTTGATGGATTTTTGTATTATGCAACAGAGCCAGAAGTAAGGAAACAAACCAAAATTCCTCGCAGGGCTTTTTCTTTTATTAGTTGTAGTGCTGTTGGGGTGGTAAAAGAAAAATTAGATTATGATTTTAATGTTGGTGATCTTATTGGTGATTTGGTTGGTTGTGGTTTAGGTGTTTATGGCGGTGATGAATTCTATATTAGTGTTGATTCTGATAATGATAAAACTGTAGTCAGCTATACTCAGCATTGGTAAATAAAACATTCGTATTTTGTTACAAACTTTGATAACATACTTTTTAGTTAAAATATCAAAGTAATCAAGGAGGAAAAATTGTGAAATTTGGCCCTTTCCAAATAGATATAGGGGATAGCACCAAGAGTTATGAAGAACTGGTGCAGATTATTAACCGGGAAAAGGGGGCTTCTTTAGAAAACCTTAAAGGAAGCCCCAATCAACAATTGTCTGAATATAAATCATGGGTATTTTCCTGTGTCAGTTTAATTTCTGAGCGGGTTTCCACCATTCCTTATTATTTTTATCGTACAGATACAGGTGAAGAAGTTACCAGTAAAAATAAAGCTTATAAAATTTTTACCAAGCCATTTTTTAAACCAAATGATTTAATGACCTTTCGTTTTTTAAAATCCTTCTGTTTATTGCAGTTGGATTTGTGTGGTATGACCTGCATCTATAAAGCCAGAAATAAATTGGGCCAAGTTTGGGAATTATGGCCTTTGAATATGAATGATTTTGTTAATATTGAAATTAATAATGATTTTTTAAAACCAAAATTAACTTATACTTTCAGATTTGATGACCGGCAGGTAGAGTTTGATAATAGTGAATTGATTGTTATCAATTATCCTAATCCGAAAAACCCTTATTGGCCCATGAGTCCAATACAGGCACAAGCCTATTCTGTGGATATTGATACTTATGTGGAAATCTATGAGCGGGATTTCTTTAAAAATTCTGCTCGTATTGATATGGCTTTATATACGGACCAAGATATTAATCAGGAAAAAGCTGATGAAATCAAAAATCGTTGGAAATCAAAATATTCGGGGAATTATCATGATGTTGCGGTTTTAACTTCTGGTTTGAAACCTGTTCCTTTGAAATTTACCAATAAAGATTTTGAATTTTTAAATCTGGCTGGTTGGTCTAAATCTAAGATTTCTTCTTGTTATAAAGTGCCACTATCTAAATTAGGTGGTGAGGGTGATTCTAATCGGGCAAGTTCAGTAATTGCTGATATTGCTTTTAACCGGGAATGTATTCAACCCCGTTTAACCTTAATTGATGAAGAATTAACTTATGGAGTTTTGCATGAGTTTGATGAACGTTTAGCTATTCGTCATGAAAACCCTATTCCACGGGATAGAGATTTGGAAGTTAAAGAGGCAAGGGTTTATTTATCTTCTCAACCATCAATGGCAATCAATGAATTCAGAAAAGAAATACATGCTCTTCCTCCGGTTAAAGGCGGAGAAGAGATTCTTGTATCTATTAAAGGTTCTTTGGTACCTTTAAGTCGGGCCAAAGACTTTGTGGATTTATTATTATCGGAAGCACAAGATAATCAAAATACCTCGACCGATGGTGGAGATGATGAAACTGATCCTATTCGCCACGACGATGATGAAGGCAATGGTAATGCTGATGGCACAGATGATCGAGATGAAAACCCGACAGATGGCAGAGCGTTGAATGGGGAAGAAACTATTAATCAGAAATTAAATAAATTTTCTGAGTATGAGCAAGAATTACGAGAAACATGGAATAAACTGGTTTTACATATTTTAAATAACACCAATGAACAAACCATCAAACAAGATTTGTCGATGGGTTTATCCAAGATAATTGATAAAACCATCGGGGTTTTATTTTTTGGTATGGGAGTAAAACCAATTAACTATGATAGTAAAAATTGGGTATCTCCTATTTCTGAGAAAATGGCATTTGAATATAAAGAATCCATTTTCAAGTTTAATTCAATGGAAGGTATTGTTTGGGAAGATGTTATCAAGGAACAGTTTAATGGTAATCCACGCATTTCTAAAATAACCAATACTTTATTAAAAGCTACTATTAACTATGCAAAATGGTTGGTCATGGTCAATCAAGGAATCCCCTTTGATTGGAAAATTAACAGTAATGAGTGTGGTCATCGTGGCCGATTGGATAATATCAAGAGCAAACAATTATTCCCTAACCAAGTGCCTAATTTTTCCTGTGATTGTACCATTACGTCAAGAAGTGATGGAGAATAAACATGAAATATTTTATTCTTCTTTTATTTGTATTTTTATCGGGTTGTGCTTCAGTGCATGTGAAAACTGAAAATTGTCAGGCTGATTATTATTCATTGTTTAAAGATATAGATGCTGCTACGATTATGGTATGTGGTGGCAATATGGAAATTATAGAAAGTAATAGTAATGTTACAACCATCAATACTGCTTTGGAATTATTAAAATCAGTACAATGAGGTTGATATGAAAAAAATAAAGGATTACTTAGTTTGTTTTTGGTTGGTTATAGTAAGTATTATCGGTTATATTATTGGTTGGTTTGCATTTAATAAAAACAGGAAAGGGTGAAGACAATGGCTTATAGAATTAAAGGTAAAAATGGT
>Ga0209728_1001699_pt1 | contig 12730 bp, 9 predicted proteins | sample RifGroD1_FD_183997 | JGI IMG/M metagenome (GOLD analysis project Ga0209728, IMG submission 183997) | Groundwater microbial communities from Rifle, Colorado, USA - Groundwater D1 (SPAdes) (version 2) | ecosystem: Environmental > Aquatic > Deep subsurface > Groundwater | place: Rifle, Colorado... | reverse complement strand
CGGATTTTATTAACACTGGTTATTACAAAAGCCTACAGTTTACTCCTGTCGAATCGGTCTATAGCATTACTCAGAAAAGCATACCAAATCTATTAAATATGTACTCTTCATTTAATATCGTTCAGCATTTGGATGAGGATTACACTGTTACCGCGACAGGTGCAAAAAGTTATTATTTTGAGGTTGATAAAGATTGTGTAGTTTATATCGAGGAAAACATTGCGGGGGTATGGATCACGCTTTCTACTATTACAATTACCGGAATAACCTCCTTTACGGAATACAAGGGACTCATTACCGCATCAAGCGCAGCAAATGATATCCGTATACGATTTTCTGGAAATTATCCTTACAACATACGTCGGACTGCTTTGTACTATTATTCCTTTGCAAGTGCTGATGATGTCCCTAAATTCAAGCCGTATGTAAACTACCTATTGCCAGGAGATTACATTTCGCTCAATAAGATTGTAGTCAACGGAGATGACAGAGAACACAATACCCTCATTGATTACAGTATTGAAAAGAAAAGTCTAGTTTTGAATTACTTTTACTCAGGAAGCTTCGATGTTCATTATTTTAAAAGGCCGGAACCATTAGTACTAGATGCAGATATTCCTGAAACCCCTATAGAGAGTCATTCGTACTTGGCGTATTTTTCAAGCGGAAGCTGGTTGTTTAGCACGGGGCAGCAAGCGCAAGGGTTAACCCTTATTAATCAATTTGATTCTTTTATGACAGAGTCAACCCCTTCTATTGATGAGCAGAATGGAACGATTGAGAACTTCAATAATTGGTAATTATGCCTAAAAAGTGGTATAATATAAGTAGCGAATAGCAGGGAGTCATGACCTTGCTATGGGGGATTTCCTAGTCCCCCGCGCTACTGAATGGCTAGGAAAAGAAAAAACCTTATAGGAAGGGTTGTTTTTTATGTCTGAAATGAAGAGATGTAGCGCATGTGGAGAGTTGTTTTCTAGAACGAGTGAATATTTTCAATTAAGAAAAGATAGCAAAGATGGATTTAGGAACACATGTCGAAGATGTTCAAGTAATTGGAGGAGGGAACATTATGAGTTAAACAAGGAGAACGCTAAGCTGTACCGTCAACTAAATAAGGAACATGTCCGCAGTAGCCGAAGGAAGTACTATGAGGATAATAAGGAAAAAGAATCTTCACGCAAGAAAAAATATTATTACGAAAATAAGGAAATAATTGCCAAGAACCACAAGATATATAGGGAGAGAAATAAAGAATACTTCACTAGATACAAGATAAACTACTATTTGTCAAATAAAGAATTTATCAAGATTAAATGGAAAAAATATCGGATAGAACACAAGGTTTCTATCGCGTCTAAATTGAGGAAATATAAGCAAGAACACAGGGATGAATGCCTTATTTATAATCACAATTATCGTTCAAAAATTAAGGGACTAACCCACACACTGACCACCAAACAATGGGAATCCATAAAGTTGCAATTTGGTGGAAAGTGCGCTTATTGTGGTGGAGGAGGTCCCTTAACGAGAGAACATTTTATTGCGCTAGATAACGGAGGAGAGTTTACTAAGGACAACATCATTCCTGCTTGCGGGAGTTGTAATTCCAGTAAGCGCGACAGTGACTTTTCCGTATGGTATCACAAGCAAACATTTTACTCAAAAACTAGAGAAACTAATATTCTTAAGCATCTCGGTTATAAAAATAAAAAACAACAACTAACCATATTCTAACTAAGCAAAGCACTCTAAAAAGGGGTGCTTTTTACATTCAACGGAAAGGATGTGAATGGTATCGCTCAGATCAAGATACCAAAGTTTGCTTCAACTTCTCGAGAGTTGACTTATAGTAGCTTTTCATCTGGATTAAATTACCGTGATAATCCGTCCCTCATATCACCTTCGAGCACACCTGAGTGTCAAAACGTCCGCATCCGTGACGGTACTATTGGAAAGCGCGCAGGGTATAAAAGATTATATCCAATTTCACTAGGTGCAGGCAGTATCAACGGCATATCCCCATACATCAAGGCATCAGGAACAAAATTTCGCTTAATCGCGTGGAGCACAAAGCTATTCACTCAAGAAAACAATGATCAACCCATCGAAATCAAGTCGGGCCTAGCAAACGCTAAGGCTTATTTTTTTGTTCTCAGCGACACGCTGTACATGAAGAATGGAACCAACTACCTGTCCTTTAACGGCACTACCTGCGCTGATGTCGTCGGCTACATCCCCCTAGTCCTCATCGGTCGTTCTCCAACCGGATCTCCAAACTATGGCAGTACCCGGGAAGCTTTTAACATCATATCCCCCGGCTTTCGTACCTCATTCACCGCAACAGGCACAGCAACAGCCTATACCCTCCCATATACCTCTCTCGACGCAACAGCCATCACAGCCATAGTCAACGGCGTAGCAATGGTTGAAACAACAAACTTCACAGTCAACCGCACAACAGGCGTAGTCACTTTCAATATCGCCCCTGCCATCGGAACGGATAACGTCATAATCACGGCATTCAAGGCATCGCTCACCACCCCTGCGCTAATCCTTAATTGTAAACACGCCGAGGTCTACGGTGGAAAATCAGAAGCGACAGTCTTCTTCTCCGGAAACCCTAACTACCCTGACCTAATATGGCACTCTCGCCTATACGGAGAAAACTACAACGCTGACTATTTCCCTGATGATGCAGTACAAAAAGTACCGGGCAACGTTGCAGGACTAGCGCATATCTTCGACCTACTTTATGTCTCGCACAGCAAGGGTCACGGATACCTCTCCTATGCAGACGGCACAGTTTACCCCATATTCCCTTATGCTGACATCAATCTCGAAAAGGGCAGTGACATACCTGGTTCCATCCAAGAGGTCGACAACACGGTTATATGTGCCTCTACGAGCAACGGAGTGATGCAAGTCCTTTCCAATACCACTGTTAATAATCGACTATCCATTAACGACATAAGCGACCTAGTAAACAAGTCAGGCTCAGGCAGAACGGACTTAGGTATCCTCCAAGAAGGTAATTTAACCAATGCGGTATCCTATAATCATGATGGTTACTATGGACTCTGCATCAATGATGTTTGCTACGTTTGGGATTACAAACTCAACGCTTGGTTATTCGACACAAACATTCCTGCATCATGTTTTGCCGTAATCGACAACACGCTTTGCTTTGGAAGTAATACGGATGGCATCGTTTATCAATTCGACCCATTAATTGCGAATGATGATGGTGTGGCGATTGACGCATGGTATGACTTGCGCGAGGAATGTGCAGGAACGCCTAACATGGTCAAGGTGATTAATAAGATAGGCTTACTCGCTAAACCGATGAGCAGGGGTTCAACGCTCGTCTCCTTCCGTTCTCGTAAAAGCAATAGCGATGTAGTTTTAACCATGCAAACGAGCGCATTCAGCTTTGTCGGATTCTGCTTTGTTAATTTCACATTCAATACATCGTTTTTCCCTGTGCTGAAGAGAAAGAGGATGTCCAAGAGAGCGAACTATTTTCAATTTAGATTCGGCAATAACGTACTTGATGAGGGGATGAGTGTTATCTCTCTCAACGTCCAGTACGATCAAGGAAGTGAGGTTAGGTAATGGCATTTCCAACAAAGGATACTTTTACATTTGATTTTGAAGCACAGACTGATTATCCGAATTGGACTCCTGCGGAGACGAAGGAACATATGAACGAAAGGGGAGAAGAGTTAAGAATAGCCCTGAATGCAGTCGCTAATCTCCTCAATGCTACAACGAGCGATGCTAGTGGTGCTGACAATACCGGCATACCTGAAACTATAGTAGGTAGCGGAACAAATGTAAGGGATAGAGCTGATTGGCTGTACGCTCAAATTGTTGCCGCAGTATTAGGAGCAATACCGGATGGTTCATTAGCTACGATTAAGTATGCTGATGGGTCAGTAACAGCGGCTAAGGTTGCGGCAGATGTTGCTACTCAAGCTGAGTTGGATGATTTAGCAGGGGTTAATAGAACGACTGAAACGGTCAAAGGTGTTAGTGATTCCCTTGGTGAACATCAGGTAGAAGATGCGACAGATGCCCATACTCCCAAAAATGTCGGCATATCAGTTACGACAGCAGGAGATATGCTCTATGCTACAGGTGTAAATACTATAGCAAGGTTGGCAAAAGGAACGGCGAGACAACAACTTGCTATGAATGGCGGGGCTACTGCTCCTGAATGGGTTACTAGTCTTCAATCTTTAATGACGGCGGAAGGGGATATGATTTATGCCAGTACTGCTAATACTCCTGAAATATTAGCTAAAGGAACAGCTCTTCAGCGCCTTAGAATGAATACAGGCGCAACTGCTCCTGAGTGGGTAGATTCTGAAGTGGCATGGGTAAAAATTGCAGACACGGTACTAACTGCTACCGCTGCGCAAGTTGACTTTATAATTCCTAGTGGTTATAAAACGCTTAAAATAATGCAAGTAGCAAAAAATTCGGCAACTCAAAATTCTTATGTGACAAACATAAGGTTTAATGATGATTCTGCGGCTAATTACCTTGACAATGGTGTTGCCGCATCTCAAATTACATTTCCTTCTTCACTTCCTGCAACTGCTAGTCCTTTCAATATCTGCATTATGGAAATATTAAATTTAGCAACTTGTATTAAAAACACGTTAAGTTGGGGGTCTACAGGGACGGCGGCTCCAACATTTAAGGCTGAATCATGGAACAATGTTGTGGCTGAAATCAATAAAATATCGCTAATCAATAGCGGATTAACCTTCGCTATTGGTAGTAACTTTTCCGTTTGGGGGTGCAAGTGATGCGTGAGGTAGATGAACAAGGGAACGTATGGGAAGTAGGGGGGAATGTACGGTTACTCGTTGATCCAACTCCTGAATGGATAGCAGAAAATCAGCCCCACGTTGAGCCTATTGCTCCACCGAAAACAGAACTGGGATTACTACAAGAACGAGTTGTTAAAGCGGAAGAAGTATCCCGAGGAAATAGTCTCTCCAATCAGGAACTGATAGAATTATTAATTGATATGGAGGTAATTTAAAATGGCAATTAACACACTTTTGGTAAAAGCTTACGCGGTTAATGTTTACAAAACAGGTATGAATTCACTAACTAATATAGAGACAACTAGACCTCTTTATGTTGAGCCAGTAAAACAATACGCGGCAGATACTTATTACATTCAAGACATTGATGACGCCTTAACTGAAGCATGGATTACGCCTGAAGAACATGCGTATACACTGGGATTAAAAGGTCCAGAAGATCCGCAGGATAGACCACCCTATGAACTAATGAAAGCAGAAACGGCAGTTTAGTTATTAAGTATCTGACGCATTATGCGACACACCAATCAAAATAATAACAGGCAAAAGTAAGGGCTGAAAAGCTCTATTATTTTTGCCCGTTTCCCTAAAAGGAGGCACGACATGGCAACAGCAGATGAAATAAGGAAAGCCAGCATCGCGGCTGCTCAGGCAAGTGGCACAAGAAATCTCTATGACACCCCAACCACTACCACTGACAGATTAGCGGGAAGTGGATTAGCTGAAAGCGGGCCACCCGCCAGAATACCTGGTGTCCCTAATCCGAACAGCACTCCGGCGGCAACTCCTCCAGCTACCACTCCTGAAACTACTACCCCAACTACTACCCCGCCTGCAACAACTCCTGCCGCAACAACTCCTGAAGTTATAACCCCTCCTCCTGTCGATTACGCTGCCCAAATACAGGCAGCTATAGCAGCGATGCAAGCGACATCCAGCCAACAAACAGAGGCAACGGCAGCGAGGGAGGCGGCAGCAACGGCAGCGGTTCAAGCAGAAGCAGAGGCAACGAGAATACGCCAAGCTCAGGCGCTCGCAAACTTAAAGTCTACAATGGAGGCTCAATTAGCGGCACAGGTCGGGACATATAACACCGAACGAGCGAAGATACCGGGGCAAACGGAAACCGCGAATAATACGGCATCCTCTACAGGAATGGTAAATGCTCAACATATTCGCAATGCTTTAAGTCAAATGGGGTTACTGCAATCAGGAGAATCGGCAACGCAGCAATTGGCCAACAACTCCAATACCGCCAATAATATCAATGCCAATAATCTCGCCGGGCAACAACTCGACGCAAGCTTTGCCGATAAAATAGTGGCTGCTCAAGCTCAGGCTGCTGTTGATTACAATACGGCTGCCTATCAGTACGGCAGAGATGCTGTAGCGGATAACCAATGGCTGGTAACATCTGGGCAAGCTCAGCAGCAAATTTCTAACCAGTCCTCACAATTCGCTCAGTCGCTAGGATTATCTCAACAGCAATTAGCAGCACAAATAGCTCAGAATGGGGCGCAGAACTCTCTAGCTCAGGCTGGACTTGATCAGAACGCTAGTCAGTTTGCAGCACAACTTGGATTGAGCACACAACAATACTACTCAGGCTTGCAACAATGGGCATTGAATTATAACGCTTCAGTAGGTCAACAAGAGTTTGAGAACGGTATTGCAGTTGGAAATACAACGGGTAATTATCCTGGTGATGTTAGTACCGGGACAGATAGGGTTGTTGTTAATCCTGATGGAACTATTAGCATTGTTCCTGTAGAAGCTACTGACCCTGTTGAAGAAACTCCGACCACTGATGTTATTGACGCGTCAGGCAATATAACCCCTGACCTTGAAGGAACTACTACCGGGAAGACGGGTACTGAGTGGAAGAACTACGCCATAGTAGGGCCGGGAACTAATGCTCCTGCCACCAATGCTGGAGGGTATGCCTTGACTGGTTATAGATTGACGTACACCTCTCATGGTAAGAAATACTACGCTCCTATCTATGCTGACCAGTTACCTGCGGGCGTTGTTCCGGCAGGTTCAACAAAAACCGGGACAAGGGATGATGGGATACCTCAGTACAAGAACGTCTAAGAAAGGATGATTAGTATGCCTACAATTGATCCAAATAGGCCGGGATACTATACGGATGGAACGCCTATACCAGGGGCTACCGGACAAGCTCCTCAAGCAGGGTATCCGATTGGAACTAATATAAGTGGCTCTGCTCCTGTTCAAGATCCTGCTGTAGCTCAAAGGGCTGATGAGATAAGAAGTGTATCGGGGAATGTACAGCCTATTCAGAGGCCGGGCAATCCCTATAACGCTCAGGGTTCCAAGGTGACTCATATAACCGCTGATAACAAGACGGTTGATAGCGGAAGAGGGGCGTATGATTATTATGGCGTTCCTACTTTAGCATCAAGAACTCAAGGCAATGAGCAGTATGAGTTTCAGGAAAAGTTGAAGCAGTGGGAGAGAGAGTTCGCGGAAATGCAAAAACAAAATGGGTTTACGAACCAAATGGATTGGAATAGATTCGATGGATTCGCCGCTACTAATCCTATAACCGGTGAGACGCTGACTAGGTCACCGTCGAGTTCGGGAGGACAATCAGTAACAATGCTTCCTGCGTCCATTTCATTATTGCATCCAGGAGCAACAAATATAACCAAGTACGCTGATGGCAGTTATACGTTTACTAACTCTAATGGGAGTAGGGGGTATTATTCGGGATAGGGTGTATCGCTATTCCGACTATGTAGAAAGGATGATAGCGTATGGCTGTATATGGGTTACAGACTGATTACGAAAAAAATAAGGACAAAGGTGTTCAGTTATACATTCCTGGTCAAACCAAGTTCAACGAAGATGATGTGTTTTTAGGAGGAGTAGGGACGGGTATTACTGACGAAATGCTTGGCCCTTCTGTGATGCGCGTCTTTGGCGATACTGCCGAGGGAACTTCTAGGGCTTACGATAGTTATCTCAAAAATAACAACTCTTCCTCATCTTCCCCCTTTCAAACCAATGATAGAGCTGACCAAATAAGGCGGTCTGTCATTGCCGGCAATGCTGCTCCTCGCTCCGACTCTGATAGAGGAAGACCGTCTATGGACAGACTCCTTATGGAGCAAAAACAGATACAGAGTGCCATTGATAATGCCTATAACCAGAATAAGTTCGATTATGATAAAGGGCAGGATTCTATTTCTAACAAGTACAAGCAGGACACTCTCGATCACACCATTAGTCAGGATAACTTCACCAATGAATACAATGTTGGTAAAATGATGGCTAATTATAAAGGTCAAGATACCTACGAAAAAACTGCTGATGCCATTAAGAATGCTCAGTTTGATGCAGAGATGGGGTACAGGTATAATGCGCTGGCTGCTAGTCAGGCTAGGTCGAGTGGTGGGGGTAGTCCTAGTGTTAGCGAATTAAATTACCAAGACAAGCAAAATTCACAACAGGTAACAGCGCAAGCCATGTCCAAGCTGCAAGAAAAAGCTAATCTCGGGTGGACGAGGGATCAGGTTCTTAATTGGATGTACTCCAATTCCAACGCATTTATGAGTGCTGGCGTAGATATGGATAATCTAGCTAAGTTGGCAAGCTCGGCGTACACATGGAACGGTGAAGATGAATCTCGGTATAAGTAAGGCGGTGATAATATGGCGAATATATTCGATTACTTAGACGAGGAAGACGAAGGGAATAGATCAATAAGCGTTATCACCCCTGCTGCCGGAAATAGCTCGTCCGGTGGAAATATATTTGATTTCCTAGACGAGCTTCCGGATACCACAACGCCCACTACTCAACGTGAACCTCTAATCAGTATGGATAATTTGCGTTCATCTCATGCGTCAACCGATGCGCCAATTCAGCAAGACGAGCCAAACTACAAGGCAGCATGGATAAAGGGAACGCTCGGTTCGTTAGCTGGCCGGGCGTTAACCCCTTTGGCTGAAAAGATAACAGGGAAGGAGGTAGATTTATCAACTCTTCCCGAGCAGAAAACGCTAGGAGAAAAGGCGGTATCATTTGCGGGGAGTAATCTTTCAGATTTGCCCGCTTGGGTTTCGGGAGATGCTCTACTCGCGAGACCCTTGGCTGCATTGGCTAAGACCGAACCAATTACAAAGGCGGCAAGTTTGTTGCCTAAAGCGATTACTCCTGCATTGGGTACGGGTGTAAGGGCGGGATCGACATACGCTCTACCGATCAATGCGGCTGAAAGCGTGGTTGACGGAGAGGGTATAGAGGGATTTACCGAGAGACTTAAGGAAGCGCCCTTAATGGCGTTAGGTGGCTCATTGCTTCATGGCGGTGGTCAATTGGCTGGCAAAGGTATCGGTGAGGTAAGCAACGTCCTTGCTGATCGAAGACTTGGACAAATAGCTCAACCCTTGGATGAGGCGGTCAAAAATTCTTTTAGAAAACCTTCTCCCATAACCAAGGCAGAACCACTTCAACTTAGCCCGAAGGAAATCGCTTATAACGCAAAACAATCTGAGTTAAACGATGTGTTTAAGAATCTCCCCATAGGCTCCATGGATACCCCTGTTGCCACCAAAACATTACAGCAAAGCATTGATGACAGTATGGGGATCGGAAGGCCTACAGGGGAATATGGTGGCCTAGGTGCGTTTGGAAAGCCACTGAATACCTTTAGGAAAAATACTGATTCACGGGATGCCGTGGCTGAAATATCAACTAAGATGGAAAAGCAAGTTCAAGACATCGCTAAATCATTGAAACAAGCTGATGGACAAACTAAGATCGAATCTATCCGGAATCAGGTTAAGGCTAGGGGTGGAATTAAGCAGGGCAACAGTGACATATTCGAGGAACAGAAGGTTATTCCCAATTGGATCAGAAACGACAAAACAGGTAGACCATTGGACGAGGTGGCAGACGAACTAGGAATGTCCTCAGATGAACTATTAACATCTATAAGCGACTCTGCGTACAAGCCGAAGGATTACGTCACGGAAGCATATCGCGTGGCTCATAATGACCCTGAGTATCAAGCTCTGAGTAATACGTTGGATACGATTAAGGGAGAGTTACCGCAGAAAAGAACACTTGACGCTATTCCTAAACTCAAACCACGCGAACTAACTCCAAGTCCTGAACCATTACCAATTGAGCAACCAAAACGATGGCAGCTATCCGGTACTCTTCCTGAAAATACTCCGCCTACTGTAAATGTATTAAATAGGCCAAGTCCATTAATACGGACAAATGAGAGCTTGATTAAGGATAGGATGCCATTTCAGGGATTAAGAACTCCTGCGGAAATACCCACACTTGGGAATTCCGTTGAGGCTCCGATTAGGTTAGGGCAAGAATTACCAAGGATAGCACCTGCTGTTAATCAACCTGGTTCTGATTTGGCGTCACGTATTGAGCTAGTTGGGATTACCGAACTTCCCGAACCCCAAAGTAAGATTATTATCGGCAAGCCGAAAGAGAAGATTGGATTCAAAGAGGCCTTAAATAAATTTTACACCGCCACCGTAAATACTCAACAACCTATCGTTAATGCTGGTAAGGTAGCTGAATCAGATATTGGCAAACTAGCAAGCAATACAAGGAATGTTAGTGGTATCGTTGATCATAACTTTTTAACTTCATTGGTGGATAAAGAAGGTAATGCGGTTGGGGATTCCCTAAAGTCCACCGTAGAAGCAATTCCCAAAGGGCAGGAGAAAGAGTTCTGGACTTACATGTCGCAGCGTCATAACGTGGATCGGGCTAGGGAAGGCAAGTCGGTTCAGGCAAACTACACACCAGAAATGTCTGCTGATGCCGTTAAAATTGCAGAAGAAGCGCATCCTGAATATAAGGCGGCTGGGGATGGCATTGTTAATTGGCTCGATTCCTTTATGAAAACTTGGGGAGTAGATACCGGAATCGTTAATAAGGATCTCTACAAAGGGTTACGGGAAACGTATAAATCCTACTTTCCAACCCAGAGAGATTTTAGCGAACTTGAAAAAGCTATTCCGGATAATGTGTCTCAGAAGTTCGCTGATCAAAGAACTCCGATTCGCAAGGCGACCGGTTCAGAACGAGACATAATCGACCCTGTTGAAAATATCATGCAGTTAGTCAATCGCACAGTTAGGACAGCTAAGTACAACGAGGTTGGGCAGAGCTTGCTTGAATCAGTTCGCAGAAATCCCGAGAAGATGAAAGCTCTTGCCGAGGTTATCCCGACCAAAGATGGAATGTTCGCAAACACTGATAACGTGATCTCTGTTTTAGAGGATGGCAAGGCAACTTATCTTAAAATTAACGACAAGATGCTACTTGATGCTATGAATGGATTACCCAAGTCGATAGGTAATATTCCTGTCCTGAGCACCATTATGAATGGGTTTAAGGGATTAATTACCCAAAAGAATCCCGTGTTCGCCATTCGCAATATTTTCCGCGACGTTCCCACGGCCTACGTCTATGGGTCGGAAGCTAATCCTCTCAAGTTCGGAGCAGGACTTATCGGGGCCGGGAAAGACATTTTAACCAATAGCCCTAGATTACAAAAATATAATGCAGTCGGAGGAGGTGGCGCAAACTTCTTTAGTTCGGGAGATGTTACAAAGTCGGCTGCTGAACTAATGGGCAAGGATGGCACAATTAAAAAGATTGTTTCTACTCCACTGAAAGCCATTGAGAAGTTCAACAACCTTACTGAGACAGCACCGAGATTAGCGGAATTCAATCGCATAATGGACAAGACTGGTGACGTTACTAAGGCGTTGTATGCTGCCAATGATGTAACGGTCAATTTTGCAAGAGGTGGAAATGTTACCAAGAATGTTGACAAGGTAACTCCTTATCTTAATGCCGGGGTACAGGGATTGGATAAATTTGTAAGAGGATTTATTTCACCAAAGGCTGCTATATCTACAATTATTAAGTCAGGGGTAGCGGTTACATCCCCAACCCTTGCCCTTTATGTGGTCAATAAGGATAATCCTAACTATCAAGCGTTGGATAATCGTACTAAGGATAACTACTTCTTAATTCCTAAGGAAGATGGCACATTCTTTAAAATACCTAAATCAAGGGAACTTGGGGTATTATTTAGTTCCCTGCTTGAAAGAGGATTAAGGATGAAGGATGGTCAAGAGAATTCCTTTAAAGGGTTTGGTAATACGGTCAAGACAAACTTTTCCCCTGCCAATCCATTTGATGCAAGTATCGTTGCTCCTATTATGAATCTTGATTCAAACAAGGACTTCGCCGACCGTCCGATAGTTCCCCGAGCAATGGTAATGGATAAGCGTTCTGATTATTTGCAGTATGACGAAAAAACCACTTCAGTCGCAAAGGCTATTGGGGAAATGACTAAAGGTATGCCGGGTAATGAGGATGGCTTATCCCCTAAACAACTTGACTACCTGATTAAGTCGTATAGCGGTGTGCTTGGTCAAATAGGAATACCATTAGCTACTCCCGGGGGAACTCCTGGCAAGGCATTAACTTCTCAATTCAATGCAGATCCTGCTTTTAGCAGCCAAGTAACTACAGATTTTTATGATAAGCTAGATAAGCTATCTGCTGGTGCTGTGGATAAAAACATTCTCGAAAAGGTTCCAAGTAAGAAATTAACCCCTGAAGAGGATATAAAGAATTCCATGAACGGAGTTAGCTTGGCATTGAGCAGGGGAACGAAGTTGATTAATTCTATCCAGGCTAGCGATGATCCGTCGAAGGATGAGCAGATTAAAGCCATTAAAGCGCAGATGTTAAGCTTAACTAGCAGAGCCGTTGCTGCTAAAACTGCTAAGGAAATGCAATCAGTTGAAAACGTCGCAAAGAAACTTTGGGATAAAAAATAAGAGTAGGATTAATCTCCTACTCTTCAACAT
>Ga0209728_1001691_pt1 | contig 12778 bp, 9 predicted proteins | sample RifGroD1_FD_183997 | JGI IMG/M metagenome (GOLD analysis project Ga0209728, IMG submission 183997) | Groundwater microbial communities from Rifle, Colorado, USA - Groundwater D1 (SPAdes) (version 2) | ecosystem: Environmental > Aquatic > Deep subsurface > Groundwater | place: Rifle, Colorado... | reverse complement strand
TGATTTTTCTTTAGCACATTATATTTATGATTATTTGCATAATGATTATGGAATTGTTGCTACTGCAATAGAACTTTCAACTGATATTAATGAATATTATGTATCGCTTCAATTTTATCCAGATGGGGATATGGATTTCGTTTGTGAATTCTCTAAAATTGAAGAAGATGATAGTTATAAATATGATGAATCAAATGATGTTAATTACTATGTTTTCAGTAATATGGCATTTGGAGATACAAGGGAATATTTGATAGGCAAAGGTGAATTAGATTTTTGTGAGTTAGTTGATGAGGATTGTGTTAATGAATTGTTAGATGGAGAAGAGCATTATCAAAATTGTCCATGTGTTTCATGTAAATCTGCTAGAGGTGAATTTACAGATGACGAAGAATATGAGATTGGATTAGTAGAACATTATGCCCAGTATATTGAGAATAGTGAATGTGAGTGCGGATCAGAATTAAGGAATATTCTTTATAGTATGTTACAGGAATGTATGTCTATGGGTATGAAAATGCTAGAGATGAGGGAATTTTTGGAGGATTAATTAGAACAAATAAAATAATATAAAATCTAAGTTTTAATTTGTTTCGATTAATTTAATGTTTTGCTATAGATAGTATCTCTAACTTATTTAATTATAGTTAGGGATATTCTTGTGTAACAAAATAAGTTATGCAAATAAGGTAGTGTCTTACCACTAAAATATTGGGTCATGTCCTACCATGAGAAGGAGAAACAATATGAGTATTGATTTAAGAGAAATACCTTTTATTTTTAGCAAAGAATTATTAAATAAGAACAGAGTATTAACTATGTCGAATAATAGAAAATGCAATTACTTAATTGTAGATGTTGGTAGAGATTTAACGACTATGATGTCAATTAGTGATCAAGGAATTAGAAAAGATATTTTAGTAATTAAAACTTTTATAAGTAAAACTTTTTCAGAACTAGTAGATGAAGCATATTGGTTATGTTGTGAATTTAACATACAAATCATTTTAGCAGATAAATTAGGTGTAGGATTAGGATTTATTGAAGAATTTAAGAATAATATTAATCCTAATAATGTTGATATTAGAGCATTAGACGGAAGAGAAATTAGTCAATTCACAAATATTAAAGAGATACAAAATGATTTGCATTATGGAAATTTAAGGTTTTTACAATCACCACAGTTGGCAAAAACATCTTATGTGAAACCATTTTTAGGATTGTCAAACATTATGGAATATCATAAAGAAACTGACAAATTAATTGATGAGATGAGTAATATTGAAATTAAAACAAATTCAAGTGGAAAAATACAATTATCTCGCACTGATGAAACTATTGGGAAATCTAGAGTGAATTGTATGTTAGCATTTTATTCTTATCCTATGAGTCATGTGGTTGAAACAGATAGCTCTGATGATATTAGTTTTAAAGAAAAATACGATGTTACTAAAAGAATTGCTCAATATGAAGTAATTCATGGAACTTTTTATAAGTATTTATTCAAGTGTATTGAGAATGACGGAATTAAAGTTTTGTTTTATCATAACGGAAAACATAAATTAAAACAGTTTCAGAATATTACTAAAGAAGATGATTTTAGGAAATCGTTTTCTAATGATATTAAGAGTTTAAGTATTACAAAAGATGGATTAGATATTGTATTTTTTAATGGTAGTTTTATCAGATTTGTATATGGTGATCAAAATAGTCGTGGACAGAGATATCATTATGCAGTAGTGGATAGTGATTTGGAAAAAGATATTTTTTATAGTGTAATTCTTCCTGCATCTGTTTTGTTTGAAAGAGATAAAGATAATATTGGTTTGAAAGACAATTATAATATTGAGACTATTGAGATGTAAATGGGTTAGGAACTAGTTTGTAAACAATAAATAATGTTTTGTGGATTATAGGCACTTCAATTTATTTTGGAGTGTCTTTGTGTCTTGCAAAAATATTGTTTGACTTGGGGTAGATAATAATTCGGGGTCATGTCCGAGTTTCTGTGCGTCTATCCCTATCTACTCTTTAGCACAGAAATAAATATGCGCAGAAAGAAGGAATTAGAGATGTTAATTAGCAAAACAGCAATGGTTAGATGGAATAGTTTTACAACAAAGTGGTATTTAGAAAAAGGTTATCCTAAAATTAAACAAGGAGATTTCTTTGAATGTAAAGTAGAAGATTTACCTCCAGGGTCAACAGCAAAGGTATTAGTAGATTGTGATTATAAAAAAGATGGTTGCAAAGGAATACATGAAAAACCTTATAGACAATATACAGAAGATAAAGAAAATGGATTAGGTAATTGTTGTACAAATAAAAAATGTGGCGCATATAAAACTAAAGATATTATGATGAATAAATATGGTGTGGATAATATTCAAAAATTAGACGAGTATAAGATCGCATCACGAGAAAGACAACAAAGACCATTTCAATTAATAATAGATCAAGCAAAGGAAAAGAATTTAATTTTATTAACTACAGAAGATGAATATAATAATAGAGAATTCGATGATAGTAAAAGTAGGGTTAGATTTATTTGCAATAATCATTTAGAACATGGGGAACAAAATACATCAACAGAGGTATTTTTAAAGAATAAGGGATGTTGTTTTTATGGAAAATATGAATTATCTGCTGAATCAACAAGACATGACGGTAATGAAGTATATGAAGCATTTGTAGATAAGGGATTGATACCTAAATTTGAACCAGAAGAATATAGAAAGAATAGTCAAATGTTGCCTTTTATTTGTCCAGAACATTTAGATAAAGGTATTCAACATAGAAGTTATGTTAAATTATTAGATTCAGACCATAAATGTAATTATTGCTCTTATGAATATACAGCAAATCAATTAAGGCATGAAAAATCTTTTGTTTTTGATTACTTTAAAAATAGAGGGTTAAAAGTTAGTGAAGATCAGGTATATGGAGGAGTTAATACCCATATAGAATTTGAATGTCCTAATCACTTAGGTGCAATTCAAAAAGTTACATATCATAGTCTAATGAATACTAAACAACCATGTGAATTATGTAGAGCAGAAGAAAGTTTAGCAAATTTAAATAGAAGATTAAGAAGTAGTATAAATTTATGGAAAAAGAAAAGTGAATTAAATTGCAATAACGAATGCATTTTTATGGGAAATAAACAATATGACGTTCATCATCTTAAGGCTTTTAATGAAATAATAACTGAGTCTTTAAGTATATTAAATTATAAAATAAAACAAAAGTATAATGGTGACGAATTTATTAAGATAAGAGATAAAGTTATTGAGTTACATAACATTTATCCCCTTGGAATATGTATTTCCAATAATATTCATACGATTTTTCACCAATTATATTCTAAAAATGCTAGTATTGAAGATTTCTATGAGTTTAAGAAAAGATATGAATTAGGTGAATTTAAAAATGTTTTAAAAGGAGTTAGTTAAGAGGAGATTAAATTATGGCAACTAATCAAAAACCTAAAACAAAAATAAAAAGAAATGAAATAACGTGTACAAAATGTGGTTTAATAAAAACAACAAATATTAGTAATTTTTTCAAAACAGATAATCCTTTATATAATGAATTTTTTCCAGCCTGTAAAGACTGTATATATGAGTTGTATAATACACATTTACAAAATGGATCTGATATTAGAGATGCAGTAATTAAAATATGCGAATTATTAGATAAACCATACATAGAAGAAGTATTTTTTACAACATATGAAAAAGAAAAAGATAATAAGAATATTCTTGGGTTGTACTTTAAAAATTCTTCTATGCAACAATGGAAAAAACAAGGGATTCTAAGATTTGGAGATAGTATTTTTTCAAGAAATTCTTCACAAGGTATGCAAGCAGTATTTGAAGATCAAACAAGGATATATAGTGAAGAATGGAATGGTAGATATACTCAAACAGATATTAACTATCTTAATCAATATCTTACGGGATTACATAACGATTTTAAGATCAATACTACAAGCTATAAAGATTATGCAAAGAAAATTTGTTGTGCTAGTTTGGCGGTAAATAAAGCTTATCAAGAAATGTTGGATGGTGCAAATGGGGCAGATAAAAAATATAAAGATTTACAATCAACTTTTGATACTTTATCAAAATCTGCTCAATTTAGTGAGAATTCTAGATCGAGTATGAGCGCAGGTATCAATAGTATTTGTCAAGTTGTTGATAAAATTGAAAGTAAAGAGTGGATATATGAAGCAGAAGAATATGAAAAAGATGCTATTGAACATTTATTAGATCAATTTAATAACATTCAGAAATCTTTGTAGGTGATATAATGGCAGTATTTAAAAACTTTAGTAAGAAAAGTAGACATATAAAAGATGGTGATTATGATAATTTAGATAGTAGTTTTAGTTATGATCCAATTGTTGGTGAAGGTGATAGTCTTAATGACGAAGAATGGAAGAAATTCATAGCATATTATAGAATTCATTTAGACAAGTTTGCTATTGAGATTCTACATTTAAAACTCCATCTTTTTCAACGATTAATTCTTAGAGCAATGGCTAGACATCAATATGTAATGCTTATCTGTTGTCGCGGTCTTGGAAAATCTTGGATAAGTGCTGTCTTCTTTATTTGTTCTGCTATTTTATATAAGGGGCTTAAGTGTGGGATAGCATCAGGACAAGGACAACAGGCAAGAAATGTAATTATTCAAAAAATTAAAGGAGAATTAGCTAATAATCCAAATATAGCAAGAGAAATAATATTTCCAATTAGTACAGGTACAAGTGATTGTGTTGTTAATTTTAGGAATGGTAGTGAGATAAGAGCAATTGTGCTTGGGAGAAATCAAGGAGATGGAGCGAGAAGTTGGAGATTCCATTATTTGTTAATTGACGAAGCTCGTCTCGTTCCAGATAGTGTAATATCTACTATTTTAATTCCGATGACAAAAACTAAAAGACCAGTTGCTATTGATCATATGCAACCAGAAAAGGGTAAAGTAATCTTTATATCTTCTGCTTTTTTAAAAACAAGTGATTTATATAAAAGATTTGTTTATTTCTTTGATAAAATGAAAGAAGGAAATAAAAATTATTTCGTTTGTGCTTTAGATTATAAAGTAGGAATTGAAGCTATGATATTTGAGGCAGAAGATATTGAAGAAGAACGAAGTAAACCAGATACTACGGAAGAAATATTCCTTTATGAATATTGTGGTCAGTTTGTAGGATCTAGTGGAGAAAGTTATTATCCATATGATGTAACAAATCATTGTAGAGTTCTTGATCAGTGTGAATTAATACAGCCTAAAAAAAGTAAGTCACAATACATTATAGTACATGACGTTGCTATATCTGACGCTAAAAACTCTGATAATGCGTGTACTCATGTAATAAAACTAAAAGAAAGAAGTAATGGCACATATTTTAAAGATGTTGTTTATACTAAAACTCATAATGGAATGACATTACCAGAACAAAGAGATTTCTTAAGAGAATTGTATCATCTAAGTTTCCCTAATGCAATAAAAATAATTATTGATATGCGTGGAAACGGAGAACCTCTTCCTTCTTTGTTTTATGAATCGTGGGAATATAAAGATGAAAAAACAAAAGATATTTTAGAATTTCCCCCATTAGTATTGGATGATGATGAAAAAGGAATGAATATAAGAAATGCTGTTCCAATAATAAGGGGAATAACCGCTACTCAGGGTAGTAATAATACAATGCATACATATCTTAAGGCTAGTTTTGAAAATGGATCTTTAAGATTATTAAAACATTCAACTGAAATGGACGAAGCTCATAAATCTGATCAAATAAGTATCGAAGAATTTGTAATGTATATTCAAACAGATTTAATGATTCAAGAACTATCTAATATTAAACAAATAATGAGTAATTCTGGGAATATTATTTATGATAGAATTGTAAAAACTGTTAAACGGGATAGAGCAACAAGTTTAGCATATGGCCTTTCAGTTGTTAATGAAATGGAAGAAGAAAATAGGAAAAATGTCAGGGATTCAGACCACGATTTTGTATTTTCGTATTCATAATACAATATAACCGCCTAAAGAAAGGAGGCATCCCCAATTTGACCAAAAAAACAACTCCAATAGAAACTCCAGAATCCAACTCCAACCAATTCTCAAATGAAGTTGAAACAAACTCATTATCTTACAATTCCTATTCCATATCAACTGGAAGATTAGATACAGATAATATTCCTATGAGTGATTTAAAACAATATGTAAAATATCCTATGATATACAATGAAATATTAAGAACTATATCTGAACAAAGCTATAATTCTCAAGGAATTTATTCGCAAGTGATAGATTATTCTATTGCTATACCTACATTGGCATATATAACTACAATGAGAAATAAAACTCCAGAATTAAAAGAAAAAAAGAAAAAATTTAATTTGTTTCTAAAATTATTAAACCACGATAGATCAACAAGAGATATATTACGGAATTTATATATTTATGGAACATATATTGGAATCTTGCGTAATACTTCTGCAAACAATAAAAATATTGATACTGGTTCAATGACAGTAGAATCATTGGATAGAATTGAAGGTTTATCACTAGACGATAATTTTATGATTCAGCCTTTAGATTTGGATTACTGTAAAATAATTGGATTTCAAAATAACGCTTCAATATCAGTATTCGATATGATGTATTTTGATCAATTTAAATATGGTGGTTTGGTAAATGAAATCAAGAATTATCCCAAAGATTTCATGAAAGCTTATATGGACTATAAGAAAGACTCTAGTAAAAGATGGTTTATATTAGATTATAGTAAAACAATTGCATTGAAATTTAGAGCTAGTGAGAATGAATGCTTTGGTCGTCCCTACGGGTTGTCAGCGTTTTCAGATATGAAAGCAAGTAGCGATTATGACGATAGCCAATATCAATTAATTAGTGAATTGGCTAGTAGTATCTATTTCATGATCTTGCCGGAGGGTGAAAAAAAAGGCTCATCTAGTTTAAATTCAACTCAACAAAAAGAGATTATAGAAGCTTTTAGAGGTGCTGTAAAAGTTAATACTAGTGGTAATTTGGCAAAAATCTCAACGTTATCCCTCGCACCAGGGACAGAAATTAGTAGATTAAGCAAAGATTCATCTTTAATTAAGGATACATTGAGTAACGAGAATATGAAGAAGATTTCAACGAGTTTGGGATTTGCTAGTTCAGCTTTAAATGCAGAATCTAGCGGAGGAAGTTCTTATGCTAATTTACAAGTTAATATTGATTTAGTATCTTCACAGGTATTTCAAGTTGTAGATGAGATTGCAAGAGAATACACAAGAGTTTTAAATGGGTTACTAGATATTAAACCTAGAGACTACATAGATATTAAGTATTTGCCAATTTCATGGTTAAACAAGGATTCCATGTTTGAGAAAGCTCAAAATCTTTATACTCAAGGAAGAGGGAGTTTAAAATTCTGGATTTCTACAATGGGTATCGATGTTGATGATTATTTAAGTCTGATGGATGATGAGGCAGATGAAGATTTTGAAAACAAGTACCCTGTCCACGCTACGTCCTTCAATTCAAATGGCGGAGATATAAATGATAATAAAGGTGGAGCACCGCCGAAAAAAACCAAAGATTTATCGCAAAATGGCATGGTCACTCGCAATAATAATAGCAATAATCAAGTAAAACCATCAACAAAATAATATTGTAATTTTTAATAAGAGATAGGTTGGGCTTGCAATCCAACTGATAAGACTGGTTCCTTTCACCAGTCTTCTTTTGTTTGTTTAAATTTAAGTTGTTTCATGTCAAGAAAGGGAGTGGTTGGTTCATTGGAAAGGAATGATAAAAATGGGCAGAAAGAAGACGCATGAAGAATTTTTAGAAGAATTTAATTTTATCTATAAAGGAGAATATAATGTTCTAAGTAGGTATCAAGGTGCTAAAAAACATGTTACTGTAATCCATAATATTTGCAATAATGAATATCCTGCTACGCCAAATAATTTGTTATCAAATGACCATAACTGTCTTTTTTGTTCTGTAAAGAATAGAACAAAAACAACCAAGGAGTTTATAGAGGAAGTTTATAATTTAGTTGGCGATGAGTATACTGTATTAGGTGAATATATACAATCTCATATTGGAATAAAAATAAGACATAACACTTGTAATCTTACATGGGAACCATCTCCTACTAGTTTTCTGAGTGAAAAACGATGTCCAAAATGTTTTGGCAATATGAAAAAATCACATGATGAATTTGTAAAAGAAGTTTATTTAATTAATAGAAATATAAAAATACTTGGTAAATATTCCTCATCAAAAAATACAATTGAATGTCAATGTTTAATTGATGGGCATGTATGGTATCCATATCCAAGTGTATTATTAAATGATGGAGGTTGCCCAAAATGTGCTGGTAATGCTAAAAAATCACACGAAGAATTTATTGAAGAATTAAATCAAATTAATCCTAACATTCTTGTTTTAGGAGAATATAAAAATATTGATACTAAAATTAAATGTAAATGTATTATAGATAATCACATATGGTATCCATCCCCATATACTTTGTTAAAAAGTATAGGTTGTCCAGTTTGTAGTCAATCTAAAGGCGAAAAAGAGTGTAAAATTGTTTTTGATTTAAGGAATGTTTATTATATTCCTCAAAAAGAATTCGAAGGTTTAATTGGATTAGGTGGAGGTTTACTATCATATGATTTTTATCTTCCAAAATATAATCTTCTTGTGGAATATCAAGGGGAATACCATGATAAGGTAATTTTATATTATAAAAACGAACCATTAGAATTAGCAGAAGCAAGATTAGAAAAACAAAAAGAACATGATAGACGTAAACGAGAATATGCTAAAACTAATAAAATAAAATTATTAGAAATATGGTATCGGGATTTTGATAATATTGAAGATATACTAAAGCGTAAATTAAACTTAACATAACAATTATTAACTATTTAAAGGAGGTGAGAAAAACGAAAAATAGTGTAATCGAAATTTCTAAGAAAACATCTATGGCGGGGAGAACTCCTATCAAGTTGATTTTGCATCAGATCCATAAAGATTCTACAGATTATAATGGTAATGGAATCCATTGGGATAAGGGTTTTACTGAAAATAATATTGGGTCAGTAAAAGGAATGCCTTTGGTTGCTCAGTTTATGGATAATGAGAATAAAATTCCTTTTGGGTCGCATGGTGATATGGTTGTTGAAGAAAATAGGGTTATTTTTGAAGATAGTCTTGTTGTTGGATCGTTCGAGAGTGCATACATAGCTGAAAATATTGAAGTTAATAATGAAATAATTGATGCTTTAGTTGGTGTTGGGTATGTGTATGATCAGAGATTCCCAGAATTAATTGATTATTTACAAGAAGAATATGACAGTGGCAATTCCGTAGAAGGTTCAATTGAGATTTGTGCCGATAAATCACTAGGTAATAAAAAAATAATTTATGATGGAGGATGGAAAGAAAAAAATAGAATTCCAAAATCCTACCAATACTCCGGTCACGCACTTGTGATTGGGGAAGTTCCCGCTGACCACAACGCCTTGTTACTAGAACTTAATACACTCAAAAAAAAAGAGGTGAATATATTGCCAGATAATTTAGATAACAAAGATAAAACAATCATTGAAGTCAATGCTATGAATTATAATGATATTTCTATGATTGTTGAAAGTAAATTCAATAAAAAACAAAATATAGATGAATCAAATTATTCTTATTATTATGTTCATAAATTTTATCCAACTATATCAACGTTTATAATGAAGTCTTGGGACAAAACTGGAGAATACCTTCAAGTAACTTATACGGTTGAAAATGGTGAGGTAAAACTTGGTGATATTATCAATAAAGTCGAGGAAGATTGGAAACCTCTAAATGGTGAAGAATCTGTCGAAGTTAATACACCAGTTAAAAATATATTAAATAATCAAACGAAGGAGGAAAGTAAAAAAATGGATGAAAAAATCGTATTAGAACTCAATCAAAAAATCGAAGATAAGATTAATGAAATCAATGCATTAACTAAATCTGTTGAACAAAAAGAAACAGAAATTAATTCATTAACTAAATCTTTAGAGGAAAAACAAGCTGAAATCAATAGTTTAACTGAAAAAGCAACAGAACTTGATAGTAAAGTAATTGAACTAAACACTAGTATTGTAGAGGTTAATAAATTACTTGAATCTGAAAAAGCGGAAAAAGAATCTCTTACAGTAGAAGTAAATTCTTTTAGAGAAGAAAAAATTAAAGCAGATTCAGAAGCAAAAATTGCTGAAGTAAATGCTTATTTTGAAACAGAAATTACGAAAAATGGTTTTGAAGAAAGCGAAGTAAATTCTCTTAAATCTTTTGTAGAAGCAATTGATTTGGATGGGTTGAAGAAAGCAGAAGCAGAATTATGTGCAAAGAAATTCAAAGAAATGATTGCATCTCAAGATAACACTGATGTTGAAACTAATACTAAGAATGATATGTTTATTTCTATTAAAGAAAAAGAAATGAAAAAGGTTCCTGGTAGTATCCCATCTTTCTTTAACTAAATTTTAGAAAGTAAAGATAAATATATAATTAATTTTAACAATGAGTAGTAATTAAATAGTAATGGTTAATTAATAACAAAAATAAAAAGAAATGAGGTAATTAATAATGAGTTTATTTAAATTCCATGATTCAAATTTTCTTAATGTATCCAACAAACCTAATGTAAAGGCAATTGCAGATACATATAATGGTTATCAGTTCAATGTTACATCTGATGTTCAGGTATTAGTTCCAGATTTGGCTACAGCAAAATTAGGTGATATTTATGTTATGTGTAATATCATTGATAAGCCTGAAATCATTAATACAGATTCCTATAAAGTTGTTGCTGATGAGTATATTCGTGCATTCAGACTTAAAGACATGGTAGGACTTCAACTTGATATGAGTGCTGATTTACTTACTGATGCTTTTGCTGATGTTGCTGTTGGTAATTATGTCATTGGTCGTTCTGTAGCAGATGCTACAAATGTAATGAAATGGACAAAAACAGCAAATCCTGCTGATTATGAAATTTATCTTAAAGTAATCAAGAAAACTACTTTTGGTGCATTTACAATTGATGCAGGCGGTGGAACTGTTGCTGGTGGTTATGTTGTAGAAGTAATGGCAAATGATAATATTTAAGTTGTAGAGGTTTATGTAGATTTTTTAGTAATGTCAAGTAAATTAATAAATAATTAATAAGAAGGAAAAGAGGTATTAACAATGAGTTTTGGAATAGATTTTACAAAATTACAAGAGAATGCAGAACAAGTTGAGATTAATAAAATTGTAAAGAATAAGTTGGAGAATGCATCACGTCCAAGTGAAGACGTAGAGATTTTTACTAATATTGTTTATGGTAAAGATGTATCTAAATATGGTAAAAAAGTTGATACAGTAATGGATAAGATTAAAACTTTAGCAGGAATGGCTAACGATGGGAATACTCAAGCAATTGCAGAATTGAATGCAATTAGAACAGTCACCATACAACAACCCTTGGAAAAGAGATTGGCGATAAATAATGCTATGGGAACGGTTACAAAGGTCGGATATAATGAGGCCATGTATTATGAGGTTTATCAATTACAAGGTGACAAATCAAGAGTCCAAGCTTCTTCTGGTTCTTTTGTATTTCCTACCGTTAAGAAAAGAACTGGTACTATGGAAACTAAAACTTCCACTGGTGGAGTTATGGTTGATTGGAGAGAATTACAAAGTGGTGCTACTGATGGAATGGCTATGGCAAATGAGCAAGTTCTTACAGACATGACTAATCAAATGGTTCTTTCCCATATTAATGCTTTGCGAGCAGGTATTACAGCAGCCACTACTTTAAAGAACTATGCTGAAGGAATTACTAAGACAAATGTTGAGGATGTTAGAAAGAAAGCAAGACGATTTGGTACTTCTGTAACAATTATGGGAGATTATAGTGCAGTTAGTAAACTTGGAGACCTTGCTAATTTTAGTGTTGTTGCAGCCGGAACAGAATATAGATTTCCTGATTATGTAATGGAAGAAGTTATGAAGACTGGACTTATTAAAAATTATAAAGGAAGTATCGTGGTAGAAATTCCAAATAGTTATAATATGATCGATCTAAATACTGCCGGAGATTTTTACGCACCTCAATTACCTACAACTGATTTGTGGTTTTTGCCACAAGGCCAGTATGCACCCCTTCAAATTTGTTTGCGCGGTGGATTAACTTCTATGACTGCTACAGATTTAAATACTCGGAGTCAGGTCACTCGCTACGATTGGGAATTTTCAAATTATCTTGTGCCTGAATACGTGGCAACGGTGGGATATTTGTACGATTCTGCTTTAGCTGAGTAATATATAGAAATTAATTTTATAGAAGATAGGTATTAATTATAATCGCGAGTTTAATTAATACCGACAAGGACGGTTTTCCTAACCCGTCCTTCTTTTATTTATAAAAAATTAGGTGATGATTCGATAGGAGGAATTAAAATGGGCAAAAAGCAAAATATTGATCAATTTAAGCAATGGGTATTAGAAAATTCCATTGATATAAAATGTATTAGTGACTATGGCATTGATGATAAAATCGATGGAAAAACAGAACTATCATTCCAATGTAATAAAAATCATATATTTCCAAAAACAATAACCAATTTTAAGAAGAATCCTAGATGTCCTCATTGTACTGGAAAATATAAATATACTTATGAAGATGCCAAAAATATAGTTG
>Ga0209728_1001682_pt1 | contig 12861 bp, 15 predicted proteins | sample RifGroD1_FD_183997 | JGI IMG/M metagenome (GOLD analysis project Ga0209728, IMG submission 183997) | Groundwater microbial communities from Rifle, Colorado, USA - Groundwater D1 (SPAdes) (version 2) | ecosystem: Environmental > Aquatic > Deep subsurface > Groundwater | place: Rifle, Colorado... | reverse complement strand
AAAATAATACTTTAGGGAATACTTTAGTTTTAAATATACTACATATAGGATGAGACTTCCATGCTTCAGATAGATACAAGTGTTTATAATTATCTAATTTTTCTTTGACTCTCGGTATGTCTTCAGTGCCTAAATCTATTTCTAGAAATAGGTTATACCCCTTAGTATCATGTCTTATAACACAGGCTATGTCTGGAATTAATTTAGTGTCATTATATGGAATAGGATCTTCCACTATATACTTAATCAATTGACCATCAATATTTTTTAATACACATTCATATTCATTAATAAGGACCTTGTGTTCCCATCCTAATGGTAATCTCCTAGTATGAAATTCATCGTATATGATAGGTTTATTATAATTATCTATTTCCAAAAGTATTATTCCTGCTCTATCTAAGCATATATGTTGTTGGCTACTACCTTGGTTTAACCCCACTGGGGGGTATATTCTATCTATCACATGCTTCTGAAATAGAAATTTTAATCTACGATTAAGCACTTTAGTACTTTCAAATACGGGATATAATCTCTCTATCTGATCCCTACGTAATAATCTACGCTTGTTTTCGTAAAGGAGTTTTAATAGACCTATATCTCTGGTAGTTATTGTTTTACAATTTTCGTGTACCCATTGTTTGGTGATATATTTAACATTTGGCCGGTCATACCTATGTTTCATCATTGAGCACCCCATCCATTATCTCAAGTATTTCCTCATCCATCTCCCCTTTTTCAGCTAACCTTTCTAAGTAATTATTCACCTCATATTGTATTTTATTATCACTCCTAATTTTTTTATCTGTATCTACTTCTTCTATGACAAGTTCCCCTTCCCCTTTGGTATCAAAGCATATATCTGGTAAGGGGGCGTTAAATATTATATCCTGTATTTTATCTTTGTCTACCCCTAATTTTTCTGAGCATTTCTGATACAGACCAATATTATTGTATTCAGTATAACGATTTTCTGGAGCATCTATCATCTTAGCCATGAAAGCAGGGGTTATTCCTCCAGAAGAACTATATAGTTTAAGCCTTATAACAGCATGACGTTGGGGCATTCCTTTGGCTATATCTTGAATTCTGAATTCTGGTTCTAATACTGATTTTAATTCTAGCAAGTTATCCTCATCAGTCTGATATATAATATAATGGGATGCTGCCTTACGTATTATTTTGGGCAAATTTTTATCTGCTTCCCTTAACTGCTCCCATCCATGGAACATAAATATTAACCCACATCTATATTTCCTGTATCTAGTTAACATATTTCTCCAACGCTCACTACCCTTGATATAGTGGTCTGGCTCATCTAATATTAAAAAACATGGTTTTCTATCATCTTCTTCATATACATCTTCCCTGCTAATCATAGCAAGGTTAAATTTAGATATAATTAGAGATACTATAGTGGTAACTATATGTTCACCTAGGGTTTCATTAACTTGGACTAATACCAAGTACCCTTCGTCCATCCAACGTCTAAAATCTACTAGAAAGCCTCCATTTTTATCTTTTGCCGGAGTTTGATATACTATATTACGGAGTGTTTTATTCCGTACTAATTTATATAATCTCCTAAATGCCTGGTCACATATATTTTTACGTTCATCTACAGAGTATTCCTCATGGTATTTTATCCAGTCTGCCTTTAATTCTTTATCCGTTATAGTGGGTATTATTTGTTGCCTATATGAAGGTTCTGACATCATTTTTACCACATCTTGTATGGTTTTGTCAGGGCTGGTAAATACTGCTTTACAGGCCAATTCTACCCAAGTAGCAGCAGTCATATTAAGTTCTGTCCCGGATACTAACTCTATAAAAGAGAGTACTTCCTCAGCTATTGCATCTTCTACTTCATCAGAAGTCTTACCTTTGAATATTTCATTAAAACCTAAACCAATTGGGTATTTTCTGTTGGAAAAATCTAATATTACAACTTTGTCCAATTTATCAGTAGGTATTCTAGAGAGTATGCGGCGTATGGCCTTGCCATCTGCCGCATCTACATATACAGAACTAAACCCTTTAAAGAAGGATTCTAAGGAAAAATTAACTCCAAAAGTAGTTTTACCGGTACCTGGTTCCCCAATAACTATCCTTGGATAACATAAAGAATCTTTATCTTTTGCATTAAAGTATATAGTTTTCCATATTCCATCTGTATCTTCGTATGAAGCAAAAGGTATACCCCCATCATTTATAAATACTTCTTTAGGTATATCAGATTCTCCTCGGTGCTGCACAGTATTAAGTTCATTAAAGTGTTCAGCTTGTGTCTTTTGGTCAGGTACTTCTATCATTTTAGCCAGTTCTAGACTGCATAGGACATTGTTCTTAAATCTAATTTTCATCTTTCTTCCAGTTATCCATTCTATTTCTTTAATCTTTGTCTTAACCCATCTTTTTCCGAATACTTTCGTATCAGTAATTGGTATATCTTCTAATTTGTTATCACCTTCCAGGGGGTCAAACCCACTAAGCATAGATAAAGTAATAGCTCTACGCCTTTCCGGGTCTTTGGAGCTAGATATAGTTCTTATTATTGTTTTAAACCCTTCACTACGAGTTTTATGCTTAGATTCTAAACTGTCCGCAGACCCATGTTGTTTATTAAAAGAGTCATATATTTCTTGGGTATCTTCCCAGTTAGGTACAAAAAAACTACCAATTAGATTAGATAATTCCTCAACAAGGGAACCAATACCCCACATAACGGACAGATATATTTCTTTAAGTGATAATTTACTATTAGAATTACGAGGCAATTGATTAGTCTTATTATAATCTTGCAATATCCTTTGGGCTATATCATTCCATTCAGAACCTATAGGCTGCATTCCTATTTGTAATACGGAAATATCATCTTCTTTTAGATAGTGTTTAGTATTTATTATAGAGTTTAAAGGGGTAAAAGGTGTATTTCTATATTCCAATGAAGCAACCCTATTATATTTTAATACTAACTGAGATATTTCTGTAGTATCTTCATTAAATGTGGGCATAAAGTCTTTTACCTCTTGCACCCTAGCATGTTTCCAGGTTTTTATAGCTTGCTTGGAAATAGAGTCTTTTAAATTATTTTTATCCGGTATAGTTAAATAGAATTTTACTTTACCCTTATATATACAAACTTCCCACCATATATTTAACTGGGGTTGGTAGATTAGTTTACCACCCATTATGTTTATTCTATCTAGAAATGGTTTATATAATCTAGAGAATTCCGTTATTAACCATTTTACATTGGCATTAGAGGTCATTTTGCCGGATGATATTTCGAGTGTAGTGTATGTTATATTTTCTATCTCAAATATTTTGCTTAATAAATTTGGAAATATAGCTGCTTTGTTAAGTACCGCTGAACATACATTCATGTCCTCACCTTCCTAATACCGCATCTTTGATAGTAGGCCATATATCTGATACCATCTGCTTTAAGGATTCTTTTATGTGGACTTTAGCACTTTCCCAGGCTATTTCAAATAATCCTGAGAATATCTGGGCAAACCCTGAGGCTATACCTGAAATGACATAAACAGTAGCTTCTGGGAAAGCGAATAGAAAGATGCCTCCCCAAAAGATAAACTTAAAACCAAATTTAAGAATGGATGTTATCATACTTTTAGTAAACAAACAATTACTTTATTCAAGGTATACCCAAAGAGTTTTATAGCCCCCATACCAGCCAGGGTCAGTACCCCACTAATTAAGTATATAACTAATCTATTAGATTTCATAAAATTACCTCCTAATCATATAACAACCCTAATTTATCTAGGGCTTCTTCTGGATTTACTTCTTGTTTAACTACCGGGAGGTCAGACATTGGTGTGACAATTGTGTGACAATTGTGTGACCGATCCAAAACGGTGGTTATGCAGGTTCTTATGAACTTGCTACGGTCACCCATATCCATCCTGTCAAGGATTTCTTCTATCCATGAAGTTTCTTTTGTAGTTTTAAAGGTATATTGTTTAGTCATTTTCTTTTCCCCATGTACGCATACCCCATTTGGTATAACCATTTACATTAGCCCATTGACTATCAACTACTAATTCCGATGAGGGAAAATAAGGGGACAGATATTGGTATAATAGAATGGAACCTCCCCCAGTAAATAACACATGTCCTATTTCCCAGTCATTAAGCCATTTAATCTGTATTTCTCCTAATAATTGTTCGGAAGTAGAAGCACTAGCCCAATCGATGATACTGGTAATATCATGAGACATACCTTTTTGTATGAATTTCTTACTTGTAATTATATCAGATAACTTATATATAGGAAGCATTACTCCAAATTTTTCTAGTATTTTACTAGATATAAGCCTGCAAGTGTGATTAATGGCAGTAGGGGTGGAAAAGGTTAATTTTTCTATAGGGGTGAGTGACTCAGAGACTAATATATCAGTGGTACCAAATCCTATATCAATTACAGCAACAGTTCTATTAACTAATCCTTTATCCTCTATATCTCCTTTATTAGATAATACTTTATTTAATAATGTACCAAAGGGTTGAGGTAATAATCTACTTTGAGTAATTGAAACTATAGATTTGATAATTTCACTTCCCATTTTTAGTTCAATTCTATGTTCCCCCATAATTAATTGTTTTAGATTTTCTTTATATAACTGGAAATGACTTACTGGTAAACCAGATACTACTTTGCAGTGTACAATAAAGCTTTTATAATCATGTTATCAAATCTATCTGGTCTTAAAGAGTAATAAATACTTTCTGATTGCTGGATAGCTAGGTCAGATACAAAGAACCTTTTATCGCCTATTTTTATCTCTATTGCGTTCTTGGTAGTGTCAGACAGATGGGAGAATACAAGACTCCTAGACTCTCCTACCACAGATTTTACTTTAATAAGTTGACCATTTATAATTGATTTAGTGTACATAAATCCTAAGTCAATAGCTGCTAGATTCATTTTACGCCCTCCTCATATTACATAAAATACTACATATAATTGATAAACTATACGCAAGTGTTTTATAACCTGTAAAATACCCAATCAAAGTAAATATTAAACTCATTGATCATACCTCCCTACATAGTAAGAGCTTCTTTAAACATACCTCCTACATAACGCAAAAGACTAAAGAATGCTGGTAAGCAGGTAATTCCTAAATAGGCGTATCCTACCATCTTTAGTCTCTGCCACCCTCTTTCCTTAGAGGAAGTAGCCATTAGTACTAAAGCGGCCACACCGTACCCATAGAGTATAGGTTCTGCAATAACTGTAAAGATGTCTACTAATTGCTGGAAACCTGCTCTCATTTTATCTACACCAGTAACGCTAGCTAAAGCTATTTCAGCAGCCCTAACTGTAGATATAGTAGAAGAAGTAACAATCAAAGATAATCTGGATTTTTTGGTTAGAGGTTCTAGTTCATATTTAGAATCTTTAAATTTTATATATACCTTAGTCATTTCACACACCCCCGTTTTCGATTAAGGCACTCCGCCTGACGGTTCGAGAGAAAAATAAGACGGCAAAAGATAATTCGGGTTCGACCCTTTAAATCAAAGGGTTTTCCTGGGGTCTGACCGTCGTTATTAGACCACAACTCGTCGTGGTGACGGTTCGTTTTCTTCAGTTTATTCCACGAAGGCTTGTCTCATTCCGGAATTTTCTTGGAGTGTCCGGGGCAAACTGATTTAAAGGGGGCAGGATATATGGGTTTATATGAAAAAGGTGAACGAATGCTTAAATTTAGTATTTTGGGTATTCTTTTTATAGAATGTCTAAAATTTATTTCAAAGCATATCTAATATTGGGGTGTCTAAATCTCTTTTGAATATTATATTATATATTTGATTCAGGAGGGATAACATGGCACTTAGTACAGATTTAACTACTTCTAAGAGCATTAATGCTTATGTTAGAAGTAAATATGGGACCTACAATATAGGAGTATCTTTTGTCACTGATGATGTGACGGGCGAGCATACTGTCTCAGCATTCCCGGTAGATACTTCCGGAGTCCAAATTGGGACTGACCCAATAGCTACTAAAACCTTTGAAAATACTGATCTGAATGCAGAAGCTTACGCTTATTATTTAGATCTGATTGCTCAACTACAAGAAGGAGACATAATTCGTAGGCCCTTATAAATCTTCATAGAATGAAATAAAAGGAGTGAACTTTCGGGTTTGCTCCTTTTTTATGCTTGAAAGGGGGTTCACATATGACTAAAGTATTCACTGGAGACAATCCTACACAAATGTATATGGATGCATTAAAGGCAATATTAGAGGAAGGAGATTTAGTATCTCCTAGGGGGAAGGACATTAAGGAATTAAGACCAGTAGTATTTGAATTTACCAACCCTCATAACCGGGTAACCTTTTTAAAAGGTAGAATCATTAACCCATTCTTCCAATTAGCCGAAGCATTGTGGATTATCCAGGGTAGAAGTGACGTTGAGTGGCTTACTAAGTATAATAAGCAGATAGGTCAGTTTTCAGATGATGGTAAGACATTTAATGCTGCCTATGGTGAAAGACTTAGACATTGGAATTATCATGCTATGACTAATTTCGTTTTTAATCCTATGGATCAACTTGTGGATGTATACCGTAAGTTGATAGCGGATGGTCATACGAGGCAAGCAGTTGCCCTTATTTATAATCCCTTGTTTGACAATGCCAGCAGGGTTACCAAAGACACCCCATGTAATATAGTCCTAACTTTTAAGATTAGAAAAGGGAAATTAAATCTTACAGTGTTTAACCGTAGTAATGACTTACATTGGGGATTATTTGGTGCTAATCTCTGTCAGTTTTCTACTATTCAAGAAATGGTGGCTTGCTGGTTAGATGTTCCAGTAGGAACATACACTCATATGACGGATAGCCTTCATATTTACCTAGAAGCATATGGTGCCGATGAGTCTGGTAAAATACTGGGTGCATATTTAAAGGGTGGTACAAACAATGTGGGTATCCCAGAAATGTCCGACTTTGTTAAAGAGCCTAGGATGTCTAGTGATTTTGTACAGATGGAACAAGTGTTACTTAGGTATAATCACCATCTAGACCCCATTATGCAGGATGATGAAAGTATTAAAGATATTTCTGTATGGGGCAGGTTACTAAAGAGTATAGATACCTATCCGGATACTTACTTTAAACTCACTTTTAATGCTATGGCTGCTTACAGAGCATACAAGCTAAATGAAATTGATAAGTGTATTGAGGCACTAAGTGTTATTCCTATGTGTCAATGGAAAGTATCCTGTCTAAGATTCCTTAGTAAGTCCCTAAATTATCGTAGTGAATTTGTAGACTTGTATCGTAATTTGCCCCAGGCTACCGTAGATTACATCAATAGGGAGGACATAAAGTGATTACACCAACTGTTACATTACCGGCCTTAATAGACGTAAATAGTGAAGGTATTACCCTTACTTTTGAGGGGGTAGACGCAGATATTGCAGAGCTTATATTTCAGGCTCTAGATTTTAGGTCCATCCCACCTACTTATTTTTCTGCGGGTACTTCTTCGGTATCTATTAAGACGTCTAAGAAAATCACCTTTACTGATAAACCAGTACCAGCAGCACCTAATGTGACAACTAGTGTCAATGTTGATGGTGAATCTATATTAACAGGGGCAGACAATACTATGGAGTATTCTTTGGATGGAGGGGTATCCTATCTAAAGTATATAGATGGGACAGTATTTAGTATTGGAGATATAGTTTGGATTAGAGTAGCTGCTGATCCTACTACTTTGTATCCTGCTGGGGCAGTTACTATAGTGGAAATTGTTGCGTAAATATAAAATAGGAAAAGGGGAGAATAAGTATGCCGAATTATGTACAATGTACTCCCACTGAGTTATGTAATAAAACGTCAATAAAGGGAGTAGCTAATAATTTAAGTAGTCTTGATAGTACTATTGCACAATTGGAAGGTCTGGTACGTGTACTACACACAACATTAGGTATTCCTGAAGAAACCTCTCTCAAGGGGTGCGAACCAAAGATTGACAAAAGGCGTACTATTAGTGAGGTTATGGAAGGATATGGAGAAAGATTACACGATTTGTCCAATACTCTTTCTAACCTGAATGCTAGAGTAGAAGATGAACTTGACGGTGCTAGATTGTTAGAGTATTAAGGGGAGATAAATCTCCCCCTAAGGGGGATATCAAATTGATGAAATTAAAATACAAGGTCTTGGCAATAGACTTTGATGGCACTATTACATTAGACCAAGACCCAGATTCCCAACAAAAGCAACTAATAATGAGATTTGGTGCTGTTGAAGCTATAAGATTATTTCATAAGTTGGGTGCTACTCTAATTCTGTGGACCTGTAGAACTGATCAATATCTTCAACAAGCCTTAGATTTTCTGGAAAGTTATGGCATACGCCACTGTTTTCAGTATGTTAATGAGCACGTACCGGATATCATAGAGCAGTATTGTAAGACTTGTTCAGAATCACGTAAGATATGGGCAGATAAGTACATTGACGACAGAAACCTAGGGGTTAAGGAAATTAACTGGTTTGATATTATAAAAGAAGTAATAGAAATGGAGGGATAAGTGTGTCTGAGGATAAGAAGGAAGGTCAAACTGAAAGGATTACCCAGCAAGACTATATAGCCGCTTATTGTAGTGTAGAGGGGCATGTCTGTACTAATTCAGTTAATGGTATTTGTACCTTGAGTCACCCCATAAGAGTAGATGAACTGGGTATGTGTATGTCTAGATGTGTAGTAGATGATGACCATGACCCAAAAGATTTTAATAGAATTGAGTTAACTAAGATTAGGAATAAGGCAGCAAGATATGCTAGCTTTACCACAAGTCATTTATGGCAAAGAGCATATCAAAGATTAGCGGATGCTGCTGATCACCTAGATGCTATGATGGTAAGAAGTATGAAGGAGTAGGTGTAACATGGGTAATAAGTTATATGATATGTATGAAAGAAAAGATAGATTATGTAATGGACCACTCTTTAAAGAGGAGTTAGAACTTATAGGGTATTCCATGCTGGGATATTTACAAGACTTATCAGCACTTGCCGATAATTCTAACATGGTATCAGTCCTTCCTCTTCTCTTAGAACTTCAGTACAACAAAGAGTTAGACTATGGTAATAGTTGGAAGTTACGAGGGGAGTATAGAGGTATAATACCTAACATTGACCGCAAATACGACCGTTTAAACATTATGATACAAAGAGAAATAGATGATCCTTCTTTCCGCTTGCCGGAAGGTGATATTCCTACGGGAATATCTATTGAAGAGTGGGATGACAAAATAGGAGAAAGCAAGATAGACGCAGTTGCAGATTTAGCAAATTATTGTTTGATGTACTTTGCATATCTGAAGGATAAACATCCAGGGGCTTTCAACACATGGATAAGAAAAAATTTTAAGTAGCGAGAAAAGTTTTTGACTAAGTATTTTTTTGAAGCAGTAAAGAGTTCGGGACTTAAGTAGGACTCGATAAAAATATATAAAATAAACAGGAGGAATTATTGTGAACAAACAAGAATTTATTAAAGCTATCGCACAAGAAGTAGGCATGACCCAAGTACAGGTCGGTAAGGTAATTGATTGTTTTGAACAACTTACCTACAAGGCTATTGCCAACAAAGACAAAATTCAGTGGACTGGGTTTATCAATATCAAGCCGGTATATCGTTCTGAGCGTAAAGGATATGACCCGATTCGTAAAGAAGCTATGGATATAGCCCCGACTGTGGGTATCTCTGTAAAAGCTGGTGAAAAACTCCGTAAGTCTGTAGAGGGATTGAATGTTGCGGACTTCTATAAAGAACCCAAAGTTAAACCTGTAAAGGAAACACCTGCTGTAACTGGTCCGGTAGACGCACCGGAGGCCACTACTGAGGCTCAAGCGTAACACTAATTAAAACTTAGCAGGCACTCACTTTTAAGTCCCTAGTCTTTAGACTAGGGATTTTCTATTTATACTACGAGAAAGATTTGATAATTCAAATTTTTTAATATGAAGGGGGAATGCATATGAGTACTTGTACAAATTGTGATTTATATAAGAACTGTGGTAAACCACTGCAAATGGGTAATGGTACTAAGGCGGCTCGTATTATGATTGTATCAGAAAATCCTTATGACTCAGAGAATAAGAGACAGCAGTATATGGGAGGCAAGGGTGGAAAACTCTTAAGGATGGCCTTAGGGGAAGTTGGTATTGATACAGACGAAGTGTATTTTACAGCAGCAGTAAAATGTACTACCCCAGAGGACAGACTACCTACTCCAGGTGAGGGTAAAGCGTGTAGGGATTATCTATTAGCAGAAATTGATGTCATAAAGCCAGAGATAATAGTGCCAACTGGAAATGTGTCTTTAAAGTCCCTTCTAAACTTAACTGGCATAACTAAGCATAGAGGTAAAGTAGTAGAAAAGGAAGGTATTAAATACCTACCTACTTATCACCCTAATATGGTTCTTAAACAGCCTAAATATATGGATGACTTCTCTAGAGATATGTGGAGTTTGGGGGAACTCTTTAGGGGCAAAGAAGCATTACCTGGGGATAGCAGGGTTCCAGAGTATCTATATTGTGAGACCTTTAAATCAGCTATAGATGAGATTAATAGACTTAACAATCTACCTAAAGGTAGTAAAGTAGTACTTGATATAGAAACTGTGAAACTTAACCCATTCAAGCCGGAAGCTAAAGTAGTGGCTATTGGATTCTCCGACATACCTTATTATGGTTGTGCTATACCTTTGTATCATAGGGAAACCCCGCTTAAAGGTAATGAGATAGGAGCAATAGTTAAACACATAAGGGATTTATTGAATAATGAAGACCTAGAATTTGTGGCACACAATGGTAAATTTGACTGTAAGTACCTAGCAGTGCAACTAGACCTTATAGTTAAGAATTTTATATGGGACCCTCAATTAATACACTACCTGTGTATAACAGAGGAAAAGGGAACCCATGGACTAAAGGAACTAGCTTGGCACTATACAGATATGGGTGGTTATGATAATAAGCTAGATGAATTGCATAAAAAGTTACCAGAAGCTGATAGAGGTAACTTTGACCTCATACCTTGGGAGGAACTAAAAGTGTATCTCTGTGGTGACGTTGATTGCACTTTCAGAGTATTAGAAAAGTTTCTACCAGAATTAGAAAACAATGAGGATCTAAAGTGGCTATACTTCAATCTCATAATGCCTGCTAGTCATGCTCTGCAAAGTATAGAAACTAATGGGTTGTATGTAGATAAGGAATGGTTAGCTTTTCTTAAGGAAAAGTATCCACAGGAAATAGCTAGGATAGAAGACAAACTACACCAATTCCCGGAAGTTTTAGTGGTAGAAAGAGAAGCGAATGACAAGTGGTTGGAGCGTTGTGCTATAGGTCAGATTAAAAAAGCTAGTAGAACGGAAGAGCAACAAAAGAAGTTTGAGATATATAAAAAGTTCCAAGGATTTAAATTTAACTTTGGTTCAGTACAGCAATTACAAGATTTGTTATTTAACAGGCTAGGTCTTAAAACTAATGTACTGACCGATAAAGGACAGGAAGCACGTAGTTTAGGTGAGCAAATTACCTACAAACATTTTAGTACTAATGATGACTCCCTGAAGGGTATAAAACACCCTATATCTGACTTGTTACTAGAGTTCAGAAAGGTTAAACACTTAGATAATAACTTTGTGTCTGGTATGCACAATCATTTGTGTCCAGATGGGTGTATTAGACCCAGTTTTCTGATTCATGGTACAGTTACTGGTAGATTATCATCTAGTGACCCTAATGGTCAGCAAATACCTAGAGTCTCCAATGACCCATTAAAGTTCCAGTACTGGCATGAGATTAAGAAGTTATTTGTATCTAGATTTGGCAAGGATGGGGTAATTCTCCAGGCTGACTATTCACAATTAGAGTTACGTATTTTAGCAGTGATGTCTGGTGACCCTGTGCTTATTGATGAATATAGACAAGGGAAAGATTTACACAGAGTAAATGCTTCTGAGTCATTTGGCATACCTATTGAAGAGGTAACTAAAGACCAAAGAACCTACGCTAAGAAAGTATCCTTCGGGGTGGTATACCAAGAGTCCGCTAGAGGATTGGCGGATGATTTATTAGCAGAAGGTATTCAAACCACTGAGTCCGAGTGTCAGAAGTTTATTGATAAATGGTATAAGAAATATGCAGGAGTAAATAAGTGGGTAAAAGAAGTTAAGAGATCAGTAAAAAGAGATAAATATATAGTTAATGCTCTGGGGCGTATAAGACATTTGCAAGGTGTAGATAGCATAGAAACAAGTATTGCCAATGAAGCACTTAGACAGGGGGTCAATAGTCCAGTACAATCTACTGGTAGTGAGTGCACCTTGATGAGTATTATTCTGATTAATAAATGGCTCAAAGAAACAGGTAAAAAGTCACTCGTTTGCCTTACAGTACATGACAGTATAGTATTAGATGTCCATAAAGAAGAATTAGTAGAAGTATATACTAAAGTTAAACATATAATGGAAAATCTAGCTTTGTATAATGATAAATTCTCATTCTTAGGGGATGTACCCATTATTACAGAAATAGAAGTAGGATACAATTACGGGGATGCTTTTGAGATTACCCCAGAAGATATACAAAAATATGATATAGATGAATTCCTAGGAATGAAATTACAAAAGAAATTAGAGAAAGAACAAGAAGCTTTTAAGAAAGCTGAAGATAAAGGAACTAAAATACCTGAGTGGGTCTATGGTTATTGGCAGGCAAGTTAGACACCCACTCTAAGGAATAAAGACCTTATCATCCGATTGTGTCCTTCCTCATATCCTAATGGAGAATTTCTC
>Ga0209728_1001677_pt1 | contig 12901 bp, 22 predicted proteins | sample RifGroD1_FD_183997 | JGI IMG/M metagenome (GOLD analysis project Ga0209728, IMG submission 183997) | Groundwater microbial communities from Rifle, Colorado, USA - Groundwater D1 (SPAdes) (version 2) | ecosystem: Environmental > Aquatic > Deep subsurface > Groundwater | place: Rifle, Colorado... | reverse complement strand
ACTACTTGTTGGTTTGAATACTTAAAACCTAAATAATAAAAAAATAATACATAAAGGAGATTATAATTATGAATAATGATTTAAAAACTTCTTATGGTGTTTGCAAGAATGGTAAAATTTATTGTCCTAAATGCAGAAGATTAATTGTTAATCCTGTAATTATTAGATTAGATGAAAATGGGAAACCAGTTACGTTCTGTTACTGTGGAAATTATATTATAATTAAGAATGATAAATAAAATTAAGTGATAATAGAAAGGAGAAATATAATAAATTGCAAAATAATAATTTAATATGTCCGTTTTGTTTACAAGATATTGGTGTTAATAATCACTTATGGAATTGTGAAATGAATCCTGTTAACATTAACAATAATGAATTTCAAAGTAAAAATCATAAACAATATAATAAAATGTTTACGAATTTTATAAATTTAGAAAAATCAATTAAAAATCATGAAATTATCAAATTTACCAAAATTGACGATTGACAAAACCATTGATTTATAAGGGTTTACAGGATCAGAAATCTATATAAACTTCATCTTTGGTGTTGATTTTAGAAAGGAGAAAAAATATGCAAATTAATTTATATCTTGAAAATTTTGAAAAAGAAATCAAAGATATTAAAGATATTATTGAATTATGTAATAATACAAATAATTCAAATAAGACAGAGATATTAGAATATTTCCTTAAAGAAATGGAATCAAATTTTAAAGAAGTTATATTAATTAAAGAAAAATTTATTCTTGAATTAAGTAAAATTGAAGGATATAAAGGTGCTATTATATTTGACAATGGAGAAATACAAATAGATATTTTAGCAAATAAATTGGATATAAAGACAGTAGATAAATATAATGAAATATATAAAATATTCTGTGACAATAATGATGTGGAATTTTATATTAAAATCAATGAGTATAGTAATTATGATTTTGATATTTGGGATGATTATGATTGTTTGAAATGTTTGTAGATTTTAGAAAGGAGTTATATGAATACAATAGATGAAAAGTTTATAAATCAAGCAATAAAAGAGATGACCACTGAATTAGTAAGGTTTTCAAATGGCACACTAGATACTGTAAAATCAAATGAATTAGCTAAGGTAGCCGTAAGCGAAATAGATTGGAGCAATTCAGCCTTAATGCATAAAGGTATCTCGTGGATAGCAAAGAATTATTTAGAAAAACTGAATAATAATATTAACAAATTACAAAAATAATTGTTGACAACGTATAAACAAAATGGTAAAATAATAATTGTAAGGGAAATAAAAAATCTTGGAAAGCACTAAGGAGATTAGTAAGGGAGTGCGAGATGGTGTTGGATTAAATAAATTGAGATTAGATGAAGAAAATTTAATTCGACAACCTTTCTAATGTTGAGGGTTTCATTAGATAAAAATGATTTGACAAGTATTAAAATTGTAAGTTTTAGGGTATCTCATTTAAGAGCAAATGAGGAATATATAATGGATTTATATAGTTATTACAGAATTCCTATATAATGGTAGTTATATAAGGGATGATTGAGAATACAAGAAAACTCTGTTATTTTATCTCAATCATAGTCTATAATGGTGGGAATATAGACAAAATTTCTTTCCTTTTAACCATCAATCCCCAAAATTGATATGCAGTGGTCGAGCAAACAACAAATAAGTTGATTAGACTAATCTGTGTTGGTTAGCACAGTTATATAATATAGTAGGTATTTTGGGTAACTACTATATTATATATTTATAAATAAAATTAGGAGTAATATTATGAAAATAACAGAAACATACACTTATTATGTTATTTATAATATAACCAAAGAAGAATATTTTTCAAATACTGAAGAATTAAAATATTATAATTATCATTATAAAACCGAATATAACTTTAATAAATTAATCAAAAATGCAATTTATTATGATACGAGAAAAGAAGCAAATAATTACATAAAAGAATTAATAGATATAAATAATATAGATAAATATGTAGTTAAAAAAGTTAAAGTAGATTATTTTATAAGTAAATAAAGAGATAAAAATAAAACCACAATATAGATATTGGTTTGAAGAAGATAATAAAAAGGAGAATAACTAACATGGAAAATATCAAAGAAATAATTAAGAAAGATATATTTAACATTCTAGACAAATTAACAGAAATTAGAATTAATGAAAAACCAAACTTTAAATTATATAAAAATATGTCTATATGTTTTTCAGACTCTTTTGAAAATTATAGGACTATGGATAAACAAGATAATGAATTTATTGAGCAATTAACTAATAAATTAACAACTGAAATAAAAAGTTTACATGAAATAATTGAAATAAATACAGATGATTATGAAATATTTAAATCTATTAATGATTCATTTGTTAAGTTAACAAAAATATTATATATAATTAACAAAACACAACAAAATAAAAATTATGATGATAGTAAAGAGTATATCTTTCTACTTAGAAGTGGCGACTGGCAAAAAGTAATTTGCAGAGATATAGATATAGTTACGAATACTGAAAAAGATAAATTAGAATCTATTAGTTTTATACCTTGCAATGAATCTTGTGAAGAAGATATTATACCATTGTTTCTTAATATTAATGAAGTTATTGGTATATTTCCTTCAAGAAAAAATAATAAGAAGGATAAAAATAGAGAAAATATTATAAAAGAAGATAATAATTTATTGAAAAAATAGTTAAATAGTTAAATAGTTAAATAGTAAATGTTAAAATAGCATAGCAAAATGTAAATATAATTAAAAACATAATAGGAGAACTTGCAAGTGAAATAGTGTGATCACACCTCCTGACGAGGAGGATATAAGGGATTGGGATTGATAACTAAAACTGTAATAGTTAAGTGGAATTCAAAAATTAAAAAATATTATGAATCGAAAGGTTACATTTATACTAAAATGGGGGATGAGTTTGAAGTTAAAATAAAGGATTTAACTAAGGGAAGTCATGCATTAGTAAATGTAAAATGTGATTGTGAAGATTGTAAAAGTCCATATTTGAAACCTATAATATGGAGAGATTATTTAAAATGTGTTAAAGAAGATGATAAATATTATTGTCAAAAATGTTCCATGAAAGTGTTAACAAAAGATAAAACAAAAAAAACAAAACTTAAAAATAGCAAATCATTTGAAGAATGGTGTATAGAAAATAATAGAAAAGATGTATTAGATAGATGGGATTATGAATTAAATAAATTAAAACCTAACAGTGTTTTTTATTGTTCAAATAATAAATATTATTTCAAATGTCCTATAGGATTACATAAAAGTGAATTAAAAAGTATAAATAGTTTTACTTATGGTCATGAAGGTTCAATTAATTGTAATCAATGTAACTCCTTTGCACAATGGGTAATTGATAATATTGGAGAAGAATTTTTAGATAAGTATTGGGATTACGGAAAGAATAATGAATTAGGTATTGATCCTTGGGAGATTTCTCATCAAAAAAATATAAAAGTATGGATTAAATGCCAAAAAAAAGATTATCATGAGAGTTCTGAGATATTATGTAGTGAATTTATTAATGGTGGAAGATGTTCTTATTGTAGTAATTTTAAAGTGCATCCTTTAGATAGTTTAGGCAAGTTATTAGAAGACAAAGGATTGTTAAATTCATGGTCTAACGAAAACAAAAAATCACCATATGAATACAATCCAAAAAGTACTCAATTTGCTTATTGGAAATGTTCAGATGGTAAACATGAAGATTATTATAGAAATATTAAAGATTCAAATAATGCTGAATTTAGATGTCCAAAATGTTCTAGGGAAAGAACAGAATCAATACTTCAAGAAAAAGTTAGATTATATTTAGAATCATTAAATATTTATACAATTTTACACGAGTATAATTGCAATATTATCGCTCAAAATCCTAAAATAAAAAATAAATGGGGACAAATGCCTTTTGATAATGAAATTAAAGAATTAAAATTAATAATTGAAACACATGGTAAACAACATTATGAAATTGTACCTTGGCATAAATCATTAGCAATTAAAAATAACACAACTCCAGAACAAGAATTACATTATCAAAAAGTTAAAGACAGATATAAACGTATGTTTGCTAAATCTAAAATTAATAATTATCATTATTTAGAAATACCTTATTACACAGATGATGAGGATAAGACTTGGAAAAAATTAATTAATGATAAGATTGATTATATAATTAAATTGAAATACATAGAAGAGCGAAATAAGGTTGCTTAAATACATATTAAAATAAATTTGATTTTACATATTAAAGGAGAACAAACCATGAAACAAATAAAATATTATAAATATAAAAATTTAAGTGAAAATCATACAACTCAAAATAGAATATATGAAGTTATAATATATGAGAGTATTATAATATATTTTGATGATTATAGTGAAGTAAAAATAACCGATCTTTCTAATTTTGAATTATCAACATTTGATGAATACGAAAAACAAAAAATAGAAGAATTAATTAAAGGAGCAAAAGTAAAATATAAAGAAAATTATTATGAAAATAGAAGTGATATTATTAGAAATTATCATGTGAATAATGGTGATGTAGATTATCATTTAAAGACACATGTTAGTTATATGGAATAATTTAATTGAAAGGAGGTGAAATTTATTATTTTAGAATATGATAGAATAGAAATCTCAAGCAATGATGGAGTTAAAATTATTGAAAAAGATAAAAACAATGAAGATTCAATAATTAATTTTTCAGATTTTGTTATTAAATGTGGTTCAATTCATGCAAGTAATTTAAATTTGGATGGAATTAAAATCGTTGAAACAGATAAAACAGATGAATAAAATAATAATAAAATAATAATAAAATATATAATAAAGGAGATTAATTTATGTATACATTAGAAGAAATTTTAAATATGCCATATAATGAAAACAGATTGTTTGCAATGTATCATGGAGAAACTTATGAGGAATTTTGTAGTTTAGTATACATCGATGAAGATGGTATATTAAGATATGAAATAGATGATAATAGCAAAGAAGAAAATGGAAAAGTATATGGAAATGTTGTTCCGATACATAATGAAACACTTGATTATAAATTTCAAGTTGTATATAAATTTATACCATTTATAGAAGCATTTAATGAATGGTATTTTAATAACAAAATTATTTGTTGTAAATGTTTAGATACGTCAATATTAAGATATGATCACGAACAACAACGTCACAGTTATAATTTCTTTCCAGAAGATATGGCTGAAAGCAAGTGGTATATAGAAGATGAAGATGAAGATGTATTAGAAAATGAAGGGAATGACAATGAATGTACTGAAGATTAGATAAAAATAGTGGGGAAGTTTCCCCACTAAATATTATTAAAAGGAGAAATTAATATGAAATTAATTGATTATGTTATACAAAATGCAAAAGATATACAACATCTTATTAATTCTAATAATTTTAATGATCGTTTTAATATGTCAATAGAAGAATTTATAATAGAATGTTATTGTCCATCTGAATTTGAATGTTTAGAAAATACTATATATGAAAAACCATATAAATTAGTAAATAATAATACTAATATAGATGATTGTGAATATATTTATCCTGATAACGAAGATAAATGTAGTGAATGTTGGAGTAGAGAAATATTAATTTAATTCTTATTTTGACAGAATAGAAAAATAATTGTATAATAATAAAGAATAGAAAATAAACAAGAAAGGAGGTGATTTTTATACATTTATATATTCCTTGGTACGGATTTTTAATTATATTTGTTTGTATAGGATTTGGTTATGCGTATTATATCGGAAGTAAAGGTGGAGGAGGATATGATTTTGTAACACCTATGTTGATGTTATGTGTAATTGTAGGAACAATAATAGGTGCTATAGCATTTTTAATTGGAAAGTTTTTATGTTAAGGTAAATAAAATAAGAATAATAAAGGAGAAATATATTTATGCGTTGTAATTTTATTAAAACAAAGGGAACATGGAGAGACATTGCTAATTCTGCAAATACTACAATAAATAAAGAAGAAGGAATAAAAGAACCTTCATCATTATGGAAAAAAAGAATGTTACTTTGTGAACATTCACCAACTCGTCAATTATTAATTAAAGCAAAATGGTATGATTTAATGTATTGGGTTTCAGTACATTTAGTTCGTCATAAATTTGGTATTGAACATTGGGTTAGAACACAAAGAACAGACCGAACAGAATTTAATAGAAATAATTTACCTCAAGGAAGTTTAGTAGAACATGAAATTGAAGTAAATGCACAATCAATTATTAATATATCAAGAAGAAGATTATGTAATAGTGCTAGTAAAGAAACTAGAGAAGCATGGAAAGAATTTTTAAATAGTTTTAAAGAAAATCAACAAGAATTATTTAATGTTTGTGTACCAGATTGCATCTATAGAGGTTGGTGCTATGAATTTAAATCTTGTGGATACCATAAAACTGATGATTACAAGAAGAAATTAGAGAAATATAGAGAAAATATAAACACAAAATAATTTTATAATAAAAAAGGAGAAAATAATAATATATGCAAAATATAATCCTATTCGGAGAAATGGGATCAGGAAAGTCAGAAGTAGCAAAATACCTATGTGAACAATATGGGTATACAAAATTTTCTTTAGGTGAAAAAATACATAGTGAATGTAAATTATATAAAATGCATGATAGAGAACATTTACAGGCATACGGTCAAGCAATGAGGAGAATTTTTCATCAAAATATCTGGTGTGATTATTTATATTTTAGAAGTTTAGGAATTGATAAAATTGTGATAGATGATGCAAGACAAGAGAATGAATTTTATTATTTTACAAATAAAAATTATTTACCAGTTGCTATAATTGCAGATGAACAAATTAGATTAGATAGATTACAAAAACGAGTTAATTATATAGTTAATCCTGATACTAGTAAACATGAAACTGAGGCACAAGCAAGGCTATGTATTCAGAAATGTGAAATTAAAATTTACAATAATTATTTATTTAATGGATTTGAATTACATGATGAAATTGATAAAAAAATAATAGATTATTTGAGAGGTAGTATTTGATGAGTAAACCTAAAATGTTTCTGGATCTAGATTCAACCATTACTAATAGTGTTTTAGCATACACAAAAGTCTACAACAAAATATATCAATACTATCCAGATTTTAAATTTGCAGATCCAAATAAACTAAAACAATATAATCTAAAAGATATTTGCCCTTTAGTTTGTAACCCACTTGACATATTTGACCATGATTTATTCTTTAAATATTTAGAATTTATTAATGATAATACATATGAAGTGTTGGAAAAGTTGAGTAAGAAATATCAATTGATTGTAACTAGTATTGGTAGACCTTTAAATTTATCTAAGAAAGCATTGTTTTTAGAAGAAAAGTTGCCATTTATTAAAGATTATATTTTGATTAGTAATGATGGATGCAAAGCAAATAAATCAATCATAGATATGGAAGATTCAATTTTTATTGATGATATGAGTAGCAACCTTTTTTCTAGCAATGCAAAAATAAAAATATTATATGGCAAGAGATTTGAATGGAACATGGATTGGGACAAGGATTGGGTATTAAATTGGAGTGTAATTGAGGATAGATTTTTGTAGGATAAAAGGAGAAATTAATGATAAAAATTTATAATAAATTGGTCAGAGATAATATTCCAGAAATTATAGCAAAAAATGGTAGTACACCTGTTTCATATAAAATTACAGATGATAATAAATTAAGGGAATTACTAATTAATAAACTGAGAGAAGAAGTTGAAGAATATTGTGAATCTTTAAATCATGAAGAATTAGCAGATATATTAGAAGTTATACGTTGTTTAATTAAGGAAATTCATCATAGAAAATATTCTGATATTGAGAATATAAGAGAATTTAAAAAGAATGAAATAGGTGGATTTAAGGATAGAGTGTTTTTGGAGAGAGTTATTGAGTGAAAAATTTTAAATATGTATTTAATAAATTATAAATATAATAATACGGAAAGGAAAAGATGTTTTATATCATACGATTATATAAAATTAAAATTACCGGATGGAACTTTAATAGATGAACATAGATATATAATACAAGAACATTTAGGAAGAAAACTTGAAAGGTGGGAAGTTGTTCATCATAAAGATGAAAATAAAAGAAACAATGATTTAGATAATTTAGAATTAAAATTGCTAAGTGACCATTCAAGAGAACATATGATAGGTAGACAATTATCTGATAAAACAAAAGAAAAATTAAAACATACAAGAAAATTAAAAGGCTCAGAACAAACTAATGCAAAACTAAATGAAGAGATGGTTAGATACATAAAATGTTTATTAAATAGTGGGTATGGGTGTAGGGAATTAGGAGAATTGTTTGAAGTTCATCATAGTAGAATATCTGCTATTAAAACTGGTAAGAATTGGACACATGTTGTATTAGATGAATAGTAATAAATTAATCAATCAATACATAAAATGTTTTTAAATAATTACTAAAGAAGGTGATTAAAACAAAATATACAAATGAACAAATTATTGAATATGTTAAAAATACTAAGCCTATTAAAATAATAAAAGAAAAAGATGGAAAAACATTTATTTTACCACCTATCGAATCACCTACAGAAGAAACTTATCAAAGATATTATAGAGCGTTAGGACAATTGTTATTAAAGAAAAAACCAGCTTAATTGCTGGTTAATTTTTTGATCTATTTTATTCTTATGAGAGTGTGCATAATGAGATGTTTGCCTACTCATTAGAATAAAAGGATGGCACAATATAAACATTAAATGATATTTTATTTATTCTTTCAAATACAGTATTTATAATAACTGACTTTAACATTTTATTTTTCTCTGTTTTATTATCACATTTTTCATATGTTTTTAAAACAGTTTCTATATTATCTTGCCATTCAAGAAACTTCTGTTCAAAATCAATATTATTTATATCTTTATTAGGAATAATATTTTTCAACTTATTTAATTCATTCTTAAGTTCATTTGTACGCTCTTTATACATATCATCATCTATAAGTCCATCTTCCCATTTTTCATAAGCAAATTTAAGTTTACGTTTTAATTCTAATTCTTTCTTACTCATTACATCATTTATATCTATTGAATTTTCTTTCTTGTTATTAACAAATTTATTAAAATCATCTTCTAATAATTTTTTTGCTTCTTCAATACCCATATCTTTTAATTCTTTTAATAATAATAATAATCTTGCTTCAACTTTCCTATATAATATATAACTACATCCTGATTTAGTACACCATAATACTTCTTGAAAATAAGTTTTTCTAGTTCCATCTTTCTTATCATAATGTGTTCTAGTAGTTTGTTTAATCATAGTTTTTTTACATTTACTACAAATAATTAATCCTGCTAACTCACAAGGAGAAAAATCTAATTTATTATGTGGTGCAGTACCTCTATTATTAAATTTCTTTTGTGCCAATTCCCAAGTTTCTTCATCAATAATAGCTTCGTGTGCATGTTTTACAATGATATGTTCCTCCAAAGGTCTATCTATCACTATTGATTTATTATCTTTCATTACACGTTTTCTTCTATAATACATGACTGTGCCATTATATACAGGATTACTAAGAATTCTTTTAACTGTAGATGGTTCCCACACTATACCATTTTTTGGAGTAGGGATACCAATTCTAGTTAAATATGTTGCTATTGCTCTAAAAGAAACTTCTTTACTATCAATTCCATTTACATAAAGAATAAATATTAATCTAACAATATCTGCTAATTCTTCAATTGGTTCTAATTTTGAAGTTTGAGAATTTAATTTGTAAGCGAAGGGAAGATTGCCAACCACCCATTTCCCTTCAGTTGCAAGATTATGTTTAGCACTTAAAAGCCGATCTTTGACTAATTCAAACTCTTCTCTACTCATGAAAAGTTCAAATCTAATTTGTCTTACATCTGATGAATTTGAAGGATCATAAATTTTATAAGGAGTAATAATATAAATATTTTTAGTTACAACTAAATCATAAATTACTCCCATATCACTATAATTACCTCTGCCTAATCTAGACAATTCACGAATAGCAACACCATTATATTTGCCTATTTTTAAATCATCTAATACTTGTTTAAATACTGGTCTGGTTTCAATCTTATCTCCAGAACCAATTTCTGAAACTTGATCATAAGGAATACCTATATCATCTAATACTTTTGTCATTATTTTTTGTTGTGTAGACAACGTATCTTCACCAGTACGTTTTTCTTTTTCAATATCTTGTCTGGAACGTCTAAGATAATTGATTATTTTATAGATATTTTGTTGTGGAGAAGAATAAGAATAGTTTTTAGACATATAATACTCCTTAAATTAGAATTAATAAAATTCAATTAAAATACAACGCTATTTATATTATTCTACAAAGAATTTAGATTATCCTTTAAATAATTTTATAATTTTTATTAATAAAAATAGTATATAAATTTAAATCAAACAAAAACACAAAAACATAAAACCGTCTTGCCAGACAGGCATTGTCTGTATTATTTTCCCCAGTTAACTGGGGAAAAGTAATCCATCCAAATTTGAATTTTTATTTGTTTTTGATTAGTGTGGTAGTGGAATAAATGTATTAATATAAATTTTGCTACTATTTTTGTAAAATCATTAAATTATATGATTTAACATATTTGGTAGCAAAATTTATATTATAATTTTATTATTGTCCAATACATTTTACTATAATTTTCTGATTTTCTACTAGTTTCTTTATTAGATGTTACTTTATATTTTAAATTATTTTCTTCAAATAAAGCATTAATTGTTTTTAATCCTACTGCTCTACTTTTGCCTTTTGGAGTATTTAATAATTCTTTAAGAATTAATTCTCTAAATTTATTTTGTTCATCTTTAAACATCTTTACACCAATATATTTATTTAATATATCTTCTAATATCAAACCATCCAATACTTGCTCTAAACAGGTATATTCCATATCTAATACACCCATCCTTTCAAACAATTTATTTTTAAATCCATCTTCTTTATCTAATAAAATTTCTTCATATAATTCTTCATTTTTCTTATATGTATAATACATTAATTCATTTAATTTTTTACTTATTCTTAATTCTTTTTCATTAATAATATCATAAATTAAATTTCCATATGTATTTTTATGACCATACTCTTGCACTAATTTAATATCCCCATTTTTAACTAGAAAATCTGCATAAGTTAATTTATCTTTTATATTCTCTAATTTACGAGATATTGAATTTCCTTTTTTATCTTTTATATATAAAATTATTTTCTCATTTCCTTGTATCCTTTTTCTCCCAATACATTGTATAATACTAGACAAATCAGCAATATCTACAATTATGTGTTTAATTTTATCATCTTTTAAATTAAAACCACAATCTGCAACTTTCGTACAACATAATATTTGCTCTTCAAACATTTCGTTTTCTTCAATATAAGTTATTTTCTCAGAATCAACATATTGACGATAATTATAATTATTATTTGAACAATAAAAAACACATGATTTAAGTATTTCACTCATTTCATATGCTTTCTTTGCACTAGTAAAGTATATTGCCTTTTCATCTTCTGGTAAATCAAATAATAATTTCCCTATAGTTTTATCATTATCATAGAAATATAACTTTTCAATAAAATTATAATTATTTTCTATGTAATAATGGTTAATTTCTAATTTAAGTTTTTCTGTTAAATATCCTTTTATAAAATTTGCTGTTGCCGTCATAAATATTTTTATTGCATTTTGATTAATTACCCAATTAAATGATACGTCAGTATTAAATATAAATTCACTTTCTTCACAAAAATGGTGTGCTTCATCACAAATTATATAATCAAAACCTATAAAATCTGCAATTTTTTCACTTTTAGTTAATATTATTTCTGATAAATGCTGATAAGTTTTTATTGTGATATTCTCATTATCTCCTATTTCTACTTCTGATTGTTTCTTAATAATTGTTCTATTAACTAATATTAATATTTTCTTTGTATTATCATGTTGAGATAGAGTATGTTTAATAAAGTGTGATTTCCCTTTGCCAGTTGGGGCTTCAATGAATACTATTTTATCTGAATTCCATTTTTCTATTTCTTCTGTAGTAATTAAATCTGAGATGTATTTCTGTTTGCTCATGATATTTGAATAACCTCCTCGAACTAGATGTTTGAATGGTTGAAGATAATATTATTAATTATCTCCTTGTCTATCGAATATTTTTTCATTGCATTTCTTATTTCTTTTGAATCTCTAAATATAAATACATTTTTATTCTTATTCTTTAAATCTTCACGTTGATCAATAAGAATAAATCTACTCATCATCAAAAACCCTGCAAGCGATTGAGAATGTATTGTTACTACAGGAATTTTAGTTTCCATGTATAATCAAACTCCTTATTATTTAATTAAAATTTATAAATCAAAAAAACAAAAAGACACCTCAAATTAAGAAGTGTCTAATTATCTTAATCAACAAAAGAACATTTCCTCACAAATTTCACTCCAAATCCACCTCTAAAATCATCCTAACCTAAACTTATACCTAATCCAAATTGTCTCTCTAAATAGCCTAATAATTTCGCAATGTTTAAAATATGGTAAAATAATACAACCTACAAACCATTGTAAATAGTAGGTTTGTAGGTTGTAGGAATTTGAGGTGTTTTTGTTGGAATTTACTATCAATATAAAAAAATCATGATAAAACAACAAATTTATAATGATATTTTAATTATTTCCTCTTCTATATAAAACAAAAGAGGAAATAAACTACATAGTTATCGTACCTTCGTTAATTTGGTAATTCAATTACTTTAAAATTATCAAAAGT
>Ga0209728_1001676_pt1 | contig 12904 bp, 7 predicted proteins | sample RifGroD1_FD_183997 | JGI IMG/M metagenome (GOLD analysis project Ga0209728, IMG submission 183997) | Groundwater microbial communities from Rifle, Colorado, USA - Groundwater D1 (SPAdes) (version 2) | ecosystem: Environmental > Aquatic > Deep subsurface > Groundwater | place: Rifle, Colorado... | reverse complement strand
GTGAAACAGGAAGTATTGATGGTTATGGTTTAGATAGACTTGAGAGTGAAGGAGTAGACCTAAGAAATATATATATAGTTTATTCTTCTGCACTTTCTGAGATTAGATATTATTGTGACAAAGTTATCAATAATGAAGAATTATATCACTTAGATGCTGATGGTATAGAAACGGAAGAAATAGTATTAGATGCTGATGGTAATCAATTTGTAGCAGATGCAATTGTTATTGATGGTATTACGGTTATAGCAGATAATGTTTCTGATGCAGCAATTAATCTTTCTGAAAAAAGAGCTGCTATTAGAGCAGAACTACAAGGAAAAACTTCTGATGAAAAAGAAGTAATGGTTGGTACTGCTGGATTAGAATTTAAAGATCACAATAAGATTAAATCAAATGGTAAATCACTCGTTAGAAACCTCATTACAAATACAGATAAATATGTAGCTATCACTGGTAGAGCAAAAGATAAAAAAGAAATGGTTAAGAATAGTAAAGGAGAAATGGTTCTTACATATATGGGGTATGAAGTTCCTGAATCATGGGATTTTATCCAATATGATGTATATACAGTGATTCATAATATGGCAAATGCCGATGGTGAAATTTATGCTGTAATTGAACAAAAAGATAGGACTGGAAAATACAAACAGAATGAAATTGTAGAAAATCCATCTGTTTCACTTTGGCAAGATGTAATAGATAATAATAAAAATAGAGGAAAGAATGTTGGTATGTCGCAAGGAAGTGTTAATGAAACTGTTAAAAAGAATGAAGAATCGTATAGTCAAATTGCTGGTTATACTGATAGCACTCCTAATTCTACTTTAACTCCTCAAAATACACCAACAATAGACATTTCAAACGTTACCGCAGAATCTTTAATTAAAACACTTGAAAAGATTAAAGAATCTATGCCTCCAACTAAACGTAAAGCAATGAAACCTTTACTTGAAAATGAAGGACTTCCAATTAAATTCACATCAGATTTATCAGTTGAAACGTTACAAAAAATATATGACATTATGATTAAAAACTAATATATGTATAAAATGAGGAATGGTTTTATTATCATTCCTCATTTTCAAAAACATATTGGAGGATAGAGGTATGAAAGAAATATTAAGAAAGTGTAAAATGTGCGATAAACCAAGGGTAAAAACAGTTAATTTAGATACAGAAAAGTTTATCCATTATAAACAGTCATTTTACCATTACAATTGCTTTGTAGAACTTAAAATGAAAGAAGATAAATTAGAACTAAATGAAGCAATAGAACTTGCTGACAAGATGGTTATAAAGACTCGTGAAATAAAAACAATTAACAGTTCAATAGATAGAGATAGACTTACATATTGGTTGTATGAAAATTATGATATAAATGTTTTGTCTCCATTATTCTTTCAAAAGATAAAGCAAATAAATGATGGAACATTTGCAATGAGGATAAATTCACCAATTACTTATTATGACTTATTACAGATATTCAAGAAAATGAAAACATATCTTGATAAAGTTAATAGTCAAAATGAAAGAAAGGGTAAAAAAATAGATGTGATTAGAAGGGTAGACTATGACTTAGCAATTGTAATCAATAATTATGATGAATATTTAAAGTGGAAACAAAAACAAAAAACAGAAGAAGTAGAAAATTCTAAAATAAAAAGTGATATTATATTTAAAAAAGAAATACAGATAAATAATATCACTTCATTAAAAAGAAGAAATGAGAACGAGAATGAAATAAATATTGCTGAAATATTAGATGAAGTTTTTTAAAGAGAGTTGGTGTTACATAATTGGCAGAAATTAAAAATCATAATATCCAAAATGAAACGCTCTTAGTTGGGAGTCTATATAAAAAGCCAGATATTTTTGTAGAGTACGGGCATATAATGCGTCCTAAATATGATTTTTATGACAGTTCGTGCTTGTTTTTTTATAATTGCTTTGAAATGATGTACAAAAACTTTTCACAAGAATTTACAGAAAACAATATCAATATTTACATGTCTCAAGATAAAAAAAGAAATACAGAATACAAAGAGTATGGTGGTTATAAGACTATAGAAAAATTCAAAGGGATAGCAATAACAGATGATTTTAAGAATTACTTTAATATAGTAAAGAAATATTCCCTTGTTCGAGAATATGAGAGAAATGGTTATCCAATTCAAAAAATACTGGAACATAAAAATTTTGAGAAATTTAGTGCAAATGATATTTATAAAATGATTAAAGCAAAAGCTGATACTATTAATACTATAATTAGTGGTGGAGAAGAAAGTATAATATTGGGTAAACAATCTACTAAAAGAATTAAAGATTGGATTAAAAAACCTAGTTTTGGGATTACATTTCCTTGGAACTGTTGGAACCTATTCTTTAGGGGGTTTAGGAAAGGTAAATTAATTGTAGAAGGTATGCTTTCTAACGAAGGTAAATCAAGAAAAATGGTTGCTCTTGCAACGCATATATCTTTGGTAGAAAAAAAAGCTGTACTAATTATGACTAACGAGATGTCAGAAGAGGATATTGAGGCTTGTAAAATTGTAACCGTTATTAATGATCCAGTACATAAGTTAAATTTTGATTTTGACTTAAATAAAACAGAAGAAGAGATTGTTCTTGGAAGATATAGAAGTGATTTAACTAACAAATTTATAATTAGAGAAATTGACGAAAATGAAAATCCCTTATTAACTGACGAAGAGTATGAGAAAAAATTATATGATGAATCGACAGAGTATAGAAATACACTTGTGGTTGCAGAGTGGATTGAACAAAATACTAAAATATATTTTATGGAAATGAGAGAATATGCAGACTATGATTTAGAAATGGAAATAAGAAAACATGTTTTATCAAAGAATGTAGAATATGTAATGTATGATACTTTAAAAGGTTTTAGGACTGATGGTTGGGAGGTAATAAAACAAACTGCAACTAGATTGGAAGAATTAGCAAAAGAGTTGATGATAGGTATATATGCTAATTTTCAACTCACAGATGATTCAGTATACATAGAGGTATTTGATTTAAATAGTATGAATTTGGCGAACTGTAAACAGATATTTCATGTATTGGATTATTTAGTCTTAGGTAAAAGATTGTTTAGAGATGATTATGATAAATATTCTATAATTGATGATTGGGGAGGAGAAGTGCCTTTAGATATCACTAAGACATATTATGGTCATAGGTTTGCTAAAAGTAGAACTGGTGGTAAGGGTAAGGTTACAGTATGTGAAGTTGACCTAGATAGGAATACATGGATTGAAGTTGGATTATTAATAAAGAAGGGAAATAAAAATGGTGACTCAAAACCAAAACAAAGATTAGGGGCTTAAACTTATGGAGGTAAAAGAATTATTCAGTAAGATTATTAAAGGTAATGATACAGAAAAAATACTAAAAAGTCTTGGTATGCATCATATTGAAGAAAAAGATGAATATTTTACATTTGGTTTTCCAGATGGAGACGCTAAAAAGGCTGTAATTTATAAAGATAATCTTTGGGTAAATGCTTATACTAGAGACATTTCAGATAAATACGGTTACACAAATATCATTTCACTTACATCTTTTATTAAAAAACAATATTTTTCACAAAGTATAAAGTGGATATGTGATACTTGTTCGTATAATTATTACGAAGAACCAAAAAATAAAACAGAAATGATTAAATTTCTTGATTATATTTACGAACAAACAAATGGTTCAAATAAGAGTGATGAAGATGAAGTAATAAATCTAAAACCAATAAATGAAGAAATATTACAATATTATGGGAATTATGCCAATGAATTATTTCTTAAAGATAATATAGACTTGCAAACTCAAATTGATTTTGGTTTTGGTTACGATTTAGAAACTCATTCTATTACTATCCCAATAAGAGATGAATTAAATACGTTAGTTGGGGTAAAAGCAAGATTATATAAAACTTCAGAAGAATTGGAAGCATGGGAAAGTAAGTATTTTTATATAGTTCCGTGCGCAAAATCTAAAATATTATTCGGTTTAAATAAGACTATACCATACATAAAAAGAGAAGGTTATGTAATTATTGCGGAATCAGAAAAGGGCGTTGCTCAATTATGGTCATATGGAATAAGAAATGTTGTTAGTATTGGTTCACATACAATTTCTAAGTATCAAGCAAAAAAACTAACACATTTAGGAGTAGATTTAGTTTTTGCTTATGATAAAGATGTTATGTTTAAGGATGATAAGTTTAATAAGGAACATTATGAAAAAGAATGTAATAAATTTATAGAAAATCAAATAATTTATTGTCTGATTGACGAAGACGGAATATTAGGAGAAAAAGAATCACCAACCGATAATAAAGAAAAATTCAAACTACTGTTTGAAAATAAAAGGATATTGAGAGGAATTAAATAAATGAAATATAAGATTATTGGAAAAAATAATTATAATGCTACGAACTTATTGTACGAGATACTTAATAATAGAGGAGTAAAGGATGTAGAGAAGTTTTTAAATATTGATGATAGTATAGTTACAAATCCATTGAGTTTTAAAAATATGGATATTGCTGTAAAATGTTTGTTAAAACACTTGGAAAAAGAGTCTAATATATTAATTATCTGTGACGCAGATTGCGATGGCCTTACATCTTCTACGTTACTATATAATTATATAAAGGAAATATATCCAAATGCTAATCTGCAATTTCAAAACCATATTAAAAAGACACATGGCATTATGTTAGATGATCTGAAAGATATTTTACCAACAATTCAATTACTAATATTACCAGATGCTTCTAGCGAACAATTTAAAGAACATAAAATTGTAAAAGATATGGGAATAGATATTATTATTTTAGACCATCATAGTGTAAAAGATTACAGTACAAATGCTATTGTTGTGAATAATCAGTTATCCAAGATTTCAACTAATTTATCAGGTGTCGGCATTACTTACAAGTTCTGTAAAGCATTAGATGAAGAACTATGGGAAGATAAAGCTGATAAATATTTAGACTTAGTAGCAGTTGGGATGCTTGCAGATTATATGGATACTAAAGATTTAGAGGTACAATATTATGTTCGTAAAGGGTTAAGTAATATAAAAAGTTATGCTCTAAAAGCACTAATTGAAGCACAAGATTTTTCTTTAAAAGGAGAATTAAATCCTATAGCAATAGCGTTTTATATTGCTCCACTTATTAACTCTGTATATAGATTAGGAAAAATAGAAGATAAAGATATGATGTTTAAATCATTTGCAAATATAGATACTGAAGATATATATATATATAAACCAACAAGGGGTAATAAAAAAGGAGAAGAAATCGAAGAATCAATTCATCAACAATCTGCTCGAATGTGTGTTAGTTATAATGGTAAAAGAAAAAGATTATCAGAAAAATTAATCAAACCAGTTGAAGACCAAATTAACTTAGATAATAAAATAATATGTGTAAAAGTTGACAAAGAAGAGTCGGAAGGTATGTCTGGACTGTTAGCAAATTCATTATTGGGGAAATACCAAAAACCTTCAATTGTATATTCTATAAATGAAAAGAATGAGATTAGAGGCAGTATGAGAGCCAATACAGGTGACTTTAAAGATAAATTACAAAAAACAGGATTGTTTGTTTTTGTTGCAGGGCATCAGGACGCAGCAGGTATACAAATCAAAGAAGATTGTCTAGAAGAAATTGATTCCAAACTTAATGATTTTTTTATCAATGAAACTTTTGAAAAAGTTTATAGTGTTGATTTTAAAGTACCATTCGAAGAAATGTCATTTGAGTTTATAAAAGATATTTGCGACTTAAAATATATCTACAGTACAAATATTCAAGAACCTTTAATTTATATAGAGAATGTCAAAGTACGTACACAGGATATTAAATTACAAGGTGAGAAAAAAAATACTATAAAAATAGAAACAGATGAAGTTGATTTTATTAAATTTAAAAGTAATGAAGAAGTATATAGTAATATGGTTGATTGGAAAAGTGAAGTTATATTAAATATCGTAGGCAGAGCTAGTATTAATGAATATAATGGAAAACTTACAGGACAAATTTTTGTTGATGAATGGGAAGTATTAGATTAATTAACTTAATAATAAATAATTTTTAGGAAGTGATTATTTGATAAGGCTAGAATTTAGAACAGATTTACATTGTCATAGTTACTATTCACTGTTAGATGGTCTACCAAGTCCTACAGATATTATTAAAAATGCAGTCAGTAAGGGCATGAAAAGTATTGCCCTTACTGACCACGGATTTCTAGGTGGTATGGCAGAATTTTTCTTACAAGCAAAGAAAAATAATATTAAACCTATTTATGGTGTGGAAGTATATGAAACGTCTGACACTTCAAATAAGGATAAGGATAATAGGTATTATCATCTACTTGTTTTATGTAAGAATAATAATGCAATGAAAGAACTTAATAAAGTAGTAAAAAGATCAACACAAGAAGAGAACTTTTACTATAAACCAAGAATTGAAATTGACTGGCTTATACCATTTGCAGACGATCTAGTAATTTGTACAGCATGTTTAAATGGAAGAATAAATAAAATAAACAAAGAAGAAAAGATTAAGTTTATTAATAAAATGAAATCTATTTTTAAAAGCTTTTATATAGAATTGCAAAGTCATGAAACTGAAGACCAAATTACATGCAATAAAGAGTTGTTAGAAGTTTCAAAATTAACAAATACTCCTATAGTTATTACAACTGACGCTCATATGCTTAACGAAGAAGATTTAGAATTGCATGGCAGATTTAAGTCCATAGTAATGAATAGCAAAAAAACACCTGATGAAATAGGTGAGGCATATAGAGATTGCTATATACAAACCGCAGATGATATTTACAAGAAAATGTCCTACTTTCCAGATGAAGTGATTAATGATGGTATAACTAATAGTAATTTAATTGCTGATATGTGTAATGTTGAGATGGATTTCTATAATATAAAATTTCCAGTAATTGATATACCAACTCAATATAAAAATATTAGAGAATTTATTCAGGCAAGAGTTGATGAAGGTTGGCAAGAAAGAGAATATTATTTAGAAACTAAAGAGAGGCAACAAAAAGCAAGAGATAGAATTAAGTACGAATTAGATGTTATTGAAAGTAAAGGGTATTTGGATTATTTTGCAATTGTTGATGATTTCTTAAAATATAATAAAGAGCAAGGATATTTGCCACCAAAGGGAAGAGGGTCTGCTGGTGGTAGTAGTGTAGCTTACTTTATGATGATTCATGATATTGACCCATTGGATTATGATTTATTGTTCGAAAGATTCCTTAACCCAGATCCAAAAGATACTCATATCCCTGATATTGATATAGATTTCTGTCATACAGTTAGACAAGATGTAGTAGATTATTGTATAAGGAAGTATGGTAGCAGTCAAGTTTGTAATATTGGACTTTATTCATATATGAAGGCAAAAACTGCAATTAAAGATGTTGGAAAATCTTTGGAAGTTCCATTTTTTGCTACAAATGAAATTTCCAAAACATTATCCGATGATACAAAACTATCAGAATATATAGAAGAAGGTAAACATCAAAAATGGATTGATAAATATAGTAAATTTCAAGTCAAAGAGATGTTTGAAATTGGTGCAAAACTACAAGGAATACCAAAGAGTTTCGGAAGTCATCCTTCTGGAAAAATTATATCAAATATGGTTCTTGAAGAAGCAATGGGAATGTCAGTTATTGATGGCGAAAATGTATGTATGTATGACATGCACTATGTTGAAGATTTAGGATTTATTAAATTTGACTTCCTTGGATTAAAAACTAATACAACTATTTATGATACATTAAAATTAATTGGTAAAGACGCTAAATTTATCGAAACATCAAGATTAGATTTTAATGATGATAAAGTTTATGAACAATTCAGACTAGGCAATACTTCTGGCATATTTCAATTTAGTTCATACAGTATGAGAGAAGTATTGTCTAAAATGAAAGTGGACTGTATAGAGGATTTAATTGCTGCTAACGCCTTATTTAGACCAGGGGCAATGGACTACATTGACGCATTTTGCCACAATAAGCAATGTCCAGAAGATATTAAATATGTTAACGACAGTCTTAGTGATATTCTTAAAGTTACTTATGGTCAGTTAGTATATCAGGAACAAATGATGGCTGTTGGTAAAATGGCTAATGTTCCTTCTGTAGACGATTTACGCCGTGCATGCGGTAAAAAGAATAAAGAGTTAATGGCAGAACAAGAAGTTTTCTTAAAAGAAGGATTAATTGAAAAAGGATGGAAACAAAAAGAAGTAGACATTATTTGGGATCAAATGGTAAAATTTGGATCTTACGCCTTCAATAAATCGCATTCCGCTAGTTATGCCATAATTGCCTATATTACCATGTATTTAAAAGTATATTATCCTGCAGAATTTATGACATCATTACTTAATGCGTATAGCAATGACAACCAATTAACTAGTAAGTATATAACTGAAGCACAAAGAATGGGTTTAAAAGTTAAAACTCCAAATATTAATAAATCTGAAAAAAACTTTGCAGTAGATGATGGTTCTATACTTTTTGGACTTAAAAATCTTAAAGATTGCGGAGAGGTATTTGTAACAAAATTATTAGAAGAGAGAAATAAAGAACCTTTTAAAAATTTTACAGATTTTTATACAAGATCAAAACCTGATAAACCATCTGTTGTTTCTCTTATTAAAGCAGGAGCATTTGGGGTAAAAAATAGAGAACAATTCTTATTAAAATTTATAGAGTCTCTATTTGAGATGAAAGAATATTCTCCTGTAGTAACTCCACCAACTATTAAAGTGTTAAAAGAACAATGGGGTATAGAGGCAAACAATAAAGAAGATAGGTTAAAATATTACAATGCTAAACGTAAAATACTATTTGAAGAAGAACAAATTGTAAAACATGAAGATCATATTTCCGAGTTAAAGGAAAAATATATGAGTAATCCAGAGATGTGGGAATATGATGTCATGTCAATGTTCATTACATATAACCCATTAGAAAAATATAATAAATATATAACTCCTTTCGAAGATATTGATGAAGGTAAGGAATCAGTCCTAGTTGGAGTAATAGCAAGTGTCCAGAAAAAAATGGATAAACACAAAAAGCAATTCGCTTTTTTAGAAATTTATCAAAATGGAGATTTAATTGAAGTTATATGTTGGCATACACAATTCAAAGATTGTGTAAATGAATTAGTAAGGGGTAGAGTAGTAGTTATTTTAGGTAAAAAAAGTGAAGGTAAGGTTGTTCTAAAGGAAATAATTTCATTAGAACAGTGGAAGAATAGGAGAGAAATTAAAGAATGATTGAATTAGAAGTATCTAAAGACTTAGAAGAAAATAAACCTGATTTAGATAAGGTATATGAATTTTTAGCAACTGTTACTTACTCTATATATTACGATCAACAAAGAAGTTTTGGTATATATGAGTTTACTACAGATAGTAAATTGCCATATACTAATGATTATTTATATAAAGATAAGCATAGATATTTAGGATGTTTAAGTGGCAATATGCAAGAATTATACTGTGAAACAGATTATAAGGTTAACGCAAAAATCAAATATAATAAGAAGTATAAGAAATATGATTATTCGATTGAAAGTATTACTAGCGAACAACCCAAAACATTAAGTGAACAAAGAAAATTTCTAGAGGTTTTATGTACCAAACGACAAGCAGATATAATACTTGAATCTTATCCAAACATTATTGAAGACGTAATGACAGGTAAAATTATAGACACTTCTAAATTCAAAGGTATTGGAGATAAAACTTTCCAACCAATTAAAGATAAAATATTAGAAAATTATATTATTCAAGACATTATTGTTTTACTAAGACCTTTAGGTGTGACATTTAATACGATTAAGAAAATGTTGGGTATTGAAGATAATCCGTCATTACTTAAGCAAAAAATAATGGAAAATCCTTATATACTTACATCTGTTCATGGTTTAGGTTTTAAAAAGGTAGATGATTTAGCTTTAAAACTTGCTCCTGAATTAAGATCGAGTATGCAAAGACTTAAAGCATTCTTATTCTATACTTTTAAAGAAATTGCTAGTTCCGAGGGCCATACTTGGATTAATAAAAGGGATTTAGTAGGGTATGTAAGGAAAGATTTAAGAGAATGTATTGATATTTATAAAGATTTCATTGAACAAGAGACTGAATATCCATCATTACTTTACATTTATGATGAGAAAATTGGACTATTAAAGTATTATAATACTGCTAAAAATATTGTAGAACGTCTATTTTGGTTAGATGGTTTAGAAAGTATGATAGAACCTTTTACTGAACAAGAAATGGATGATTCTATTGCTCAAACTGAAAAGGAGTTAGGTTTTGAATTTACTTTAGAGCAAAGAAATGCTATTAAAAGTATTAATGAACATAATGTAGTGATTGTAACCTCTCCTGCCGGAGCCGGAAAAAGCACAACAATTAAAGGAATTTTTGATCTACTAACAAGAGCTAAAATTAAAGACAAATTTATAAGTAGCGAATATAACCAAATACATTCAGAAGATATAATGGGGAAAGATGAATTTTCTACTAGTAATGAATTGTCTCAAGGTTTATACGGTGATATTTCTGTAATTGATGATCGTTCGGTTGTAAAGATTGGTCAATCAGCATTGTCTGCCAAAGCAGCAAAAAGAATGAAAGAAGCATCTGGTGGACAAGAAGCTATGACTATGCATAGAATGTTAGGTTTTGGTGGTAATAATGGAGATGGAGGTAAAGGAGGATTTGCTTTTAAAAAAGATTTCCCAATGAAGTATCACGTAAATGTGTTAGACGAAGTAAGTTTAGTAAATAAATCTTTAATTAACAGTTATATAAATGCAATTAGACCACATAGCAAATTAGTATTGATTTTTGACTTTGCTCAATTGCCACCAATCGGATCAGGAGATTTCACAAGGGATATTTTGAAAAGTAAATTATGTATTAATAAGTTTACTAAAGTTCATAGGCAAGGTGAAAAAAGTGGTATATTAATGGATGCTAATAAAATAAGAGTTGGCACTAATCCCATTGAAAAATTAGAAAAGAAAATAGTTCATGGGGAACTAAGAGATATGTTTTATAGATTTGAAACAGACAAAGAAAAAATGAGAGATATGGCAATTGAAGCATATCTAAAATCCGTAAAAGATGTTGGTTTAGAAGAAACAGTTATTATTACTCCAAGAAAACGCAAGTGCATTAATAGTGCTACTGAGTTAAATAAAATTATACAAGATAAATTGATACCTGATAGTGTAAAAAGTTTAACAAGATGGAAAGATGGGGAACAATGCATTTTTAAACTTGGTGCAAAGGTAATGCAAAAGAAAAATAATTATGATAAAGATAAAATGGTTTTTAATGGTGATGAAGGTTATATAACTGACATTGATAAAAATAGTTTTACTATAAGTTTTACTCTTGAAAATGGCAAAAGAGATGTTCTTTATACTAATAGTGAATTAGATCAGGTAGAATTAAGTTATTGTATAAGTGTACATGCATCACAAGGAAGTCAGTATCATTCAGTAATTTGCGTCTTTGACTCTAGTAGTTATATAATGCTGAACCGAAAAATTTTATATACAGCAATCACTAGGGCAAAAAATAAATGTATGCTAATCAGTGAACCAAGAGCATTTAAAGCATGTTTGGACGATGAAAATAATCGACCAAGAAATACTTTTTTAAGTGAAATGTTTGAGATGTATGAATTTAATAATTAGAAAATAAATAATTGAAGGAGGACGTAAATCATAGCAATTAAATCATATAGAGTCGGAGAAGAAAAGTTAAATAATAAAGGTGTAAAAATGAAGATAATTAAATATAATGGAACTTACGATATAGACATTAAATTTGAAAATGGATTTATAAGAAGAAATTTATCCTACACTGATTTTAAAAGAGGATCAATAGACCATATTGATTATTCAAAAAGAATTGGTGAAGTAAGATATAATTATTACGGTAGTAAAATTACGGTAGTAGATTATATAAATAGCGATAATGTACATATTAAATTCGATAATGGGCATACATCAATTACTTCATGGGGTACTTTTAATAAAGGAGATATAAGGTCTCCCTATTGTAAAACATTATATGGTGTAGGTTTCTTAGGTGAAGGAAAATATACTTGTGACGATATATGGTATGATCATTGGAGAGCAATGATAGAAAGAGTTACTGTAAAAAATGATAATTTTCATCGCACTTACTCAGATGTAACAATTTATAAAGAATGGTATAATTATCAAAACTTTGCTAAATGGGCAGAAAATAATTATTATGAGATACAAAATATAAGAATGGAATTAGATAAAGATATATTATTTAAAGGTAATAAAATATATAGTCCAGAAACATGTGTATTTGTGCCACAATTAATAAACGCATTATTTGTAAAAGCAGATAAATCTAGAGGTAAGTATCCAATAGGAGTATATTGGCACGAAAGAGATCAAGAGTATAGGGCACAATGTTCTTATATTACTGATACTGGAACTAGAAAGAATAAATGGTTAGGTGGTCACAGTAATCAAGAAGATGCTTATCTAGCCTATAAAAGATTTAAGGAATCTCACATAAAAGAAATAGCAGAAAGATATAAAGAATATATTCCGGATAAACTATATAAGGCATTATATGAATACAAAGTTGAGATTACTGACTAACAAATAATAAAATAAATATTTGACTTCCATGCCCATAAATGTTACAATATATACATAGAAAGGAGGTGAAAACAAAAATGAATCCCACAAAAATCATCAACCGTATCGACGGTCAATGGACTACATGCTCTCCTCAAGAGTACAATTCCTTAGACATAGCAAA
>Ga0209728_1001675_pt1 | contig 12904 bp, 28 predicted proteins | sample RifGroD1_FD_183997 | JGI IMG/M metagenome (GOLD analysis project Ga0209728, IMG submission 183997) | Groundwater microbial communities from Rifle, Colorado, USA - Groundwater D1 (SPAdes) (version 2) | ecosystem: Environmental > Aquatic > Deep subsurface > Groundwater | place: Rifle, Colorado... | reverse complement strand
TTTTTTTTGCCAAATCCATAATAGTTCGTCAATTGTAGATTTTAAATTTGTTGGTCTTAATGTCATAATTGGAAATTCTTCTGCAAGATTATATCTGTTAATTATACCAAACTTCTTAATTGTATGAGCAGAACTACCATCTTCCCATTTAGGTCTTACCTGTTCATTTTCAGAAGAAAAACCATTTTTAAGTATATCTTTACACATTGTAATAAAAACTATATCTGCCTTACTCATATAATCTTCCTCTCTTAATTATATTTAGCTTTTTTATAGTCAAATTTATTCTCGTATACACATTTTGATTTATAAGTACAGGAATCACAATCCATATAGTGGAAATTTAATGGTGAAAGGCAAGAGTGATAGTTCTTATGACTTTCTATGCCATTTTTAATCATTTCCAACTCAATTTCAGGTAAATCACTATGATCATCTTCATTTTTATTTTTTTGCTCTTCTAATTCTAATTCATATTGTTCAGGAGTTCTTAAAAACCCATAAACAACAGATTCAATTACATTTCCATCATCGAACTTTACAGCATAATAATCCGTTGTCTTCTTTTTCATGGTTCTTTTTACAATTATACATTCTAGTCCTCTATAGTCACTAACCAATCCTAAAAATACAACTCTATCATCTATATTAAACTCATATTCTTTTACTATAGATGATACTTCTTTGTATTTATCTACTTTTTTAGGTTTACTTGATGTTTGACTTAATAAACTTTTACCTTTTGCTATAATTTTCACCACCTCTACAATTTATTTTATATGTACTCCAACTAACAATATTATATATTACTTTATACACAAAGTCAATTTAATACCTTACATATCCAGTAATTTCAATTTCTACATCATCAGTTCTCATAAATTCCACAATATCTTTCTCTTCTGTATCATCTGGACATGAACAATATTTATGATTATTATCTGCTAAATTTTGCATATCCTTAATTTCTTTCGCATCAAATATTAACAATATAGGAACTTGAGTAGAATCATATATTTTGTCTCCAATTTTTACTAGCATAAATAATTCCTCCTTTATTTACTCATGTCCACAAATTTATATTTATTACATTTTGCTAATAAATCATTAAAAATATGAATAGATTCCTTTAATTTTACATAAGAGTCATTCATTTTTAATTTATGTCCAGATTCATCTGTGAAATCGCTCATTTCAATTTGGTCAACAAGATTAAAAGCACATTTTGCAATATTCATAACTTCATCAACTTCTGTGACTTTAATATTCATATTTAATAATAAACTCGACATTAATAATCACTCCTCTAATTTGCCTTCTCTAAACCTTCATAAATCAATCCTTAACACAATTCCACTCTAAAAAAATTCTAACTCAACCTACACACCATTTTGTTGCTCTCACAAAGCATTTCTACTTCATAACATCAGGTTCATTCAGCAGTTCATATGCGACCTTGATAATTTGTCTAAGAATTACATCACATTCATTAAAATCTTTTACTTCAAAATCTGCAATCAAGAATCCCATCATTCTGTCATAGTGTTTTGATTCTAATTCCTCTTTGGTTAAAATCTCTTTGTTTAATATATTTACATTGTTTCTCATATTAATCATGCTCCCTTAAATTTTATTTTATTTTGTTTCATAATGTTAACAAAGTGAAATAAGAACTGTATTTTTCTATTACTTATTTCACTTTACTTTATTAGATTATGTAACAAATTAACTCTTCCTTATAAACAGTGGTCGAGTTTCAAACATTCTAGTGCTAGTTGGGTCATAGCAATTACAATTATTACACTCGCATCGAAAACATAATGAAGTATTACAGCTAAAATAATTCTGTAATCTTTTATTTAATTTATCCCAATTAACGCAATCTGTACAAACAACACGTTCATCCTTATCCATTATATTCACACCCTTTCTTTAATATTATTTATGACTTATTACCTATAATTTATTTTATAACTTTTAATTCCAATGCTACATGTTGCTCTCTTCCCATAACATGATATTTGTTAATATCAACTACCTTGTAGTTTTTAATGCTTCCTTTGATATTGATTTGATCATTGAGTTCATAATTTGGATTATTAGAGGTGTATGCAGTAACTACTTCGTCTTTTGAGTTGTAGAGTAGAATATCTATGATTGTTTCCTCCCTTATTACAAATTAGTTAATTTAAATTATATCGCAAACAAAATATGTACTTGTATAACCAGTTTGTTTGTCTTCTGATTCTCTAAATAATTTAACAACATCAAAACCATATCTTTCTTTTTGCTCTTTTACATATTTAATCCAATCTTCCTGAGTTCCTTCTGGAGTGGACTGATATGAAGGTACTAATACTGTAATTTCTACTACATTATCTTTTTTATTCTTATATGTTTTATATTCTGGTTTTCTCATTTATATTTCCTTTCCATCCATTGAAATTTATCTTTCATTTTACAGAAAACTATTATCTTTTATTAAATCATGAATATGTTCTAAATAATTAATAATTTTACCATTATTATTTGCATATTCAATTTCACTTCTTGTACTACTCCCTATGTATCCATCTTTATTAATTACATAAATTTCATCTGCCATGTCAATTTTCCTCTTATGCATATCATCTAACATTATTTTTACATCATCTGTAAGAATTGTTTGATAATCTCCATCGGCATGACCAAATAATCCAACCGAGATAACTATATTACCTTGAAGAGTCAATTCTTTTTGTGCTTTAATAAATTCATCTTTGAATTTTGTACTACCACACAAGGTAATTATTTTATATTTGTTTTTAATATATTTCTCTTTGTGTTGACATGTATTACACATATATGTTTGGAAATATGAATCCCAATAAGATAATGAACCACATTTTTCACATTGTTTAATTTGTTTCAAATATATCACTCCTTTCAAATAGGTTTTTCGATGGATTATGATTTATTTAGTCAAATAATTTTTCTCCTGCACATAAATTCATTAATGAGATGTCATCTTCATCTAAATATTCTTTATCATCTTCTTGTTCATCGGTATCAAATTCAGCTTGTAATAAACTACACAATGAGACATATTGTTCTTCATCTCCTCCTTCAACTTCAATCCATAGTGATACTTTTTTTATTTAACGGGCATGTAGGACATATTTTTCTTATTGTTAACTCTACTATGTCTTCTTCTGTGTTTCCGTCTCTAAATTTCATATTGGGACATTCGCCGTTTATAAATCCATTAACAAGTGTCTTAAACTCATTTATGATATTTTCTTCTCTTTTAAAATTATACATTTTTAATTTCCTTCTTTCAATCAAATTAAATAAATATGGTATAAATTCATTATTTTAATTAGTCAGGATCAACGCAATTATCGCAAACAAATATTCCATCATCACCAGTAAAACTTCCATTGCTTCTATTTGTTTGACATCCACATACCTCACAATATACGGCAATATCAAAAGAATCTATATTATTACTTAATTTGGTCAATTTCTTATTTCTTTCTAAGCAAATCATAGTCACAATTCTATCTTGGCGAATAATGTCTAATCCATCCTCTAAACTACTAAACCAAAAATAAGTTCCATCTACGTTAGTTAAGACATTAGAAAATGTATGTATTGAATCATTATTTACTTTATATTCAACATTATATTTTCTTCCTAAGATATTTTCCGTATCTTCTTGTATTTTTAAACTCATTATTATTAACTCCTTTATTTTGTAATAATGTTCAAATCATATGTTTTAGTCATACAATCAACACAATTTTCGTTATCCCCTTTAGGACAATAACCATTTCTTTCAATAAAATATTGTTCTGGACATTTTAATCTACATATATCTGATTCTATTTCTGTTTTTGAACCTACAATAATAATCATTTACATTACTCCCTTTACAAGATAATTCCAACACTAAAATCAGCATAATAACTAGTAGTACCTTGCTTGTTTTCTTCACACCATTTATCCAATAACACTTGAAGTTCTTTTTGATCACTATCTGAAATGTTATCCATAGCGTCCTCATGTAGATCACTACAAGCATCTTCGATAATACTAGAGGCATCAATAGATAATTCAATTGATTGTGTACCATAAATTCTTAAACTTCTACGACTTATGAGTTCTTCATTGTCACTTTCTTTATCTACTAACCATTCTTCTAAATCCTCTGTCATGATATATGCATCATAATTGTCTATATAAATCATAATAAAATCATTTGTTGCTTGCTCGTAAGAAATTTTCTTTGCCTTATTCCAAGTTTCTAAATCTTTATTATGTCTTTCATTTAAACGTTCTTGATTGTATTGTTCACAACTACATTGAGATGTACCTCTACTTAAAATCTCTTCACAATGTAAACATTTACTTTGAACCCCATTATAACAATGTCTGCATCCTACAATAGTTTGTTGTTTATATGGAAAATGAATTTTACTTTTTTCTTCTTTTAATCCAAATGGATTATCATCTACTTGAAGTCCTGTGCCTCCACAATGAGAACAGATAACTTCATGTTCTTGGAGGTCTTTTTGAAGTTTTAGATTAAATAATATATCAATTTGTTCAGTTCTTATTGGCATTTATTTTTGCTCCTTACCATTCATATTTTTGTATTTGAAATTCCTCTGGAACACATGATGAATGAAATAAACGATATTTCATCCAATCTAATATTTCTTCTTGCTTCTCAAATATCATCCATCTTGAATCATCTACAATAATTAATTGATCAAATATATGACCTTTAACATTATCAATGTTAGACACAACCATATAAGTTGTTTCATCTTCCATTAATACTCTGTCTTTTCTTTTGATATATGGTTTAGATGATTTATCATTTTCTACAATTTCTCTAAGTGCTTTACACGACAAATCATAGTTATATCCTAAAATTGCTATATGTAAAATTTATTTCACTCCTTTATATTATAATTTTTACTTTCAATTAATTTAATAATATCTAAAGTTTCCAAACATGATTTCTTATACCCTTTGCTCCAAGCATATGTGCTTTCATTGTGATAATCTTTACAGATAGAATTTATTTTATTGGTTAACCATTCCTTTAATTCTTCCATTGCTGTTTGCTCCTTTCTTTGTTTATGTCACCTCCTTTCTGCATATTATTTTATGTTAAATTCAATGGTGATTTTGTGGGTTATAATTCATCTCTGATAAAAATTATGTAGTCTTGGATTTTACATTCTTCGCATAAATCTACATATATTTCTTGAACTTTATCACATTCAATTTCTTCATTGCACTCATTACATTCTACGATTCCAGAACATTCATAATCAATAACTTTGCTTTTGCTTGGACAATAATAATTACAGAATTGTTCTTTAAGAGATAATAATTTTTCTTCCATCTAATATTCCTCATCCAGTGCTAATTTCCAACATTCAGAACATTTGTCCTCTCCTTCGCCACATTTATTGTGCTGATTTTCATTTAAATTTATATGACTTGGACATACGCCAATTAATTTATATAATTGAGAATTTGGTTCTAATTGTAGGTATTCAATCAATTTATCTTTTCCTGTCATTTAATTAATCCTCCTTAATAAATTCAATAATATCCATCATTGCATATGTTCTTAGAGCATCTTTATCCACATCAAATACATCCATTAACCATTGATTTTCTTTGTGAAAGTCTGTATGCCCATAATAAATACTTTGGGGTATAATATTTCTGATACTTATTTCACCTTTCCAGTTCTTATATTTGACTTTGATTGAAGTAATTGGAATATAATGAAGGCATGAATCTTTATGATTTAATAAACATCCCTCTCCAAAGGGTTCTCCCCATCCATCTGAACAACAAACTCCACTGTCAAAATGTATACATGGTTTCATTTTAATACAACTCCTTTACGCTTCAATATATTCTTTATCCCAACACTTTTCACAAGTAATACCTCTACATCCTTTTATATATCCATATTCTCCAACTTTAGTATCCTCATCTAAATCATCATTACCACAGTCAAGAAAATATGGGCAACAATCTGTGATATATGTATCAGATATTAAAAACTCACTTGATAATACTATTCCATTTGGATATTGAATATATGCTTTTTCTAATCTTTTCACGATAATCTCCTTCATCAATTAAAATTTCACTTTCATCGGATATTGTCATTTTAAAATCCTTATGAGAGTAGTCTTTTAGAGTTGGATATTTATGGTTAATGTTTAATTTTAAAAGTTTCTAACTCTTTTATGTAATAAAAGTATATTTTCTCTTAACGCATCTAACCTTTTAATAACTTTTTTATAATCATCATCAAAATATTTATAATTTTATCCTACATTTTCTTCATTAACAAAGTCTGGATTTTGAACACAACCACTTAATTTCGAAACTAGATATTCAATATTTTTAATTTCATTCCATAATTCTTCTGATTTTTGTGGATTTAATGTTTTCATATTTAATTCCTTCTTTCAATTTTCATTATCCTTTAAGTTACAAGTTTTATTTATAAAATAATTCTAAATATTTATCATCGTCATACAATAAACGACTAGAAGATTCCAGTATTTGTTGTTTAGATAATTCTCTTGTATTATTTAAATTTATTTCTATTTTAGTATCACTAATTAATTGTCTATATTTTATTCCTGCCATATTTAAAATAAATCTAGAAGCAATTGTTTGTTCCATATCTTTATATTTATCACTTAAATATACAATTTCTGATATTCCAGATTGAATTATTGATTTTGAACATTCATTACAAGGGAATAATGTAGCATATAGAGTGCATCCAGTTAAATCACTTTTTGCATGAAGTATGGCATTTTGTTCACTATGGACTACATATAGATATTTGCTTTCTAATCCTTGTTTTGACTCCCAAGGCATTTCTGAATCATTGCATCCATTAGGCATACCATTGTAACCAGTTGAAATTATCCTATGATTTTTATCCACAATGCAAGCACCAACTTGTGTTCTTGGATCTTTACTACGCAATGATGATATGTATGCTACGGACATGAAATAATCATCCCAATTTATTATTTGCATTTTGTTTTTGTTGTTCCTTTCTGTGAGGTAGGAGAGATGTATTTCAATCTCTCCATATTTATTAGTTTGTAGAACCAATTCCACCTATACGTTCTTTACCTTCATATGTATCTCCATCTGCTAAAAGATATTTTTCAAAAATAAACTGACAAATTGCTTCTCCTTTTTCTACATGAAGCGTCTTATCTCCTTCATTGCGTACTTTTATCCAAATATGACCCTCATTATTTTTATTATTATAATAATCTGCATCAATTATTGGAATAGTGTTTGCAAATCTAAGATAATACTTAAACCCTAAACTACTTCTAGGGTAAGCTTTTAATACCTCATCGTCTAGCATATAAGCCTTAATTCCTGTAGGAATTTTAAATTCTTCATTTGGAAGTAACCAAAGATCCACAGAACAAAATACATCATTACCTGCTGATTTAGCGGTTGATCTTTTTGGAGTTTGAATTTCATTATAATTCCAATATTCTTCAATAGTGCGTACTTTAATAATATCTTTAAAATCTTCAAAGTATTGTACTTCTGAAATTTTTTCAAAACCTCTAATTTTCATTATATATTACCTCACTTTATTTTTATTTAACCTATTTTAATATCTAATTTATTTATTATATGTATAAAATAATCATAGATAATCTGCTTTTGATGATCTGTTAATTTATTTATATGTTCATTGTATTTCTCGTCATTTGATGTATTTCTAAATTCTTTAAAAAGATGGATTTCGCATAGATATCTTAAATATACTGCTTCCTCAAATATTTTCATAGGTTTAAAATATATTCTTTGCTTCTTTCTGGTGAAATCAATTGTAAATTTATCATATTTTTTATCGTATGATATACCTCTAATACCTGTTACATTATTAATCTTGAGTTGCAGATTCAAGCAATTTGAAGCTCTATCAGTTATTCTTAAATTATATTTTCGATTATTTAAAGAATTACCATCAATATGATCAACCTCCTTCTCGTCAGTATAACCAAGTATATATCTTGCATAATACAAAATTTCTGAATCTTGATTGCCAGTAACCACATATAATTTATTTCTTTTCTTAGTAACTCTCCATTTATGTAATTTTGCTTTCTGAACATCTTCAATATCTATAATGCATTGAGCGATAACATTTCCAAACTTATCATACAAATTAATTACGGCATATCCTTTGTAGAAAATTATTTCATTTGGATCAAATACTCCTCTTTTATTATTATCCATGAATTTTCCATAAGTTTTATATTGATTAATATGCTTGCTGCATAATGTCATTCCTAGAAGAGAAAAGTTTTTGACGCTTTTCTCTTTACTAGAAATATTACAAACTTCACAAAATTTTTCTATTAAGTATCAATTCCTTTCTTTTATTTATTACTTAAACATTGTAAAAAACTCTCTCTTTCATTTCTGTAGCTCTTTCTTTTTTATATGAAGATGCTTTTACCAAATATCCTACAATTTTAATATATGAATCCACTACATTTCCATTACAAATTGGGCATTTTTTATCATGAAACGAATGATCGTTTTTGCATACATTAATCTTTTGGATAAAGCTAAAATAGACTACTCCTTCTCTAGCAAGTTTATTCATTAATTTCCATGCTTGCTCTTCATCTTTAAAATTTTCAGCCAGATTAATATGGAGCATTACCCCTCCACCACATTTATCATCCAGTATAGAAGATGCTCTAACTCTCTCCATTACATCACAATGTTGATTTAGTGGTATCCATTGATTTCCATAAATATATGTATCTACACAATCCAACCCAAATATTAATTTATCTTTTTTACAAATTTTGATTGAGCATGATTCAGAAGGAATTTGTTCTGTATTAGCATTATAACCATATAATTTTGTAGTTGTTTTATTCATTTCTTGAATAATATCTAATATTTCACCTGCCATTTTAATACCATCATCATTATAATAAACACCAGTTGAGTTTTCACTAACTCCTTTCAATATTTTGATTGCTTCAAATACGCCTGTGATACCAATTGTGCTAAATTGTCTCTTCATATCTAACAATTCATAAGAATATAAAGGCAATAACCCTTTGATAATATTTTTCTTTAATACTTCCCTTTGTACATATAGATATTTATGTGATAAATCTACTCTATCTTTCAATATCTTTTTATACTCATTGAAGTTTCCTTTTGATTCTAATGCAATTCTCACTAGATTTAGTGTGTTAACTTTTGCACTACCTATAGAAATCGAAGATCCTCCAATGGAATTAAAATGTCCTTGTAATTCTTCTACTCCATCTTCCTGAATATCTTTTAGAGAAGAGGTTAAGCGACAGCAACTAGACATTCCATCTATTTCTTTTGCATTATAAACATTAACATCCTGCCATTCCATATTGTGTTTACTTACAAATCTAGCAACATCCTCATCTACATATTTTCCATCTTTGAACAATAAACTTGCAGATATTACTGGAAATGTGAAGAATTTTTCATGTCTTAATTCTCTTTCGTAGTCAAGAAAGTCTTTTTGATATTGAATAATATCTTCTAAATGATCAATAACTAAAGTGCCATCTGGATAAGATTCTTCCCCCAACAACCCTATAATGTGATCTCTATCAAGAATACTAAAATTTGTGTAGGCAGATTGCTCTCCTCCTTTTAAGTATGGTTGATTTAAATTGAATAATATCTCTTGCCATTTTTGTTTCTTGTATACAGTAGCATCATTTACATAATTCGATTCTACGTCTTTTTTCCAATAGTAATAAGCATAAATTAAGTAGTCTGGGATTCCTACTGCCCCTGATTGCATATTAGTTGCATAAGATATAAATTCTAACACATGATGATTAAATGTGTCTAAATGCTTTGCAGGTTGAGCTTTCATATCTTTGATAAAATATAATCCTTTTTCAACAATTGGTTTTAATGAAAAGGCAAAACAATATGGTTTTAAGGTTGATTCATGAGAATCATGGGAATAAAGAGCACCATTAATTTGCAGTTCTAACCACTTATCAGCAGTTTCTTTGCCGAATTTCTCTTTCAATTCTATGTATATTTTATTATGTGATAATAATTTATTATATGGTTTTCTACTTTCACTAAGCATAATGGAAATATTTTTATCAGTAACATTACTATTGTCGTCAATTGAGGCGTTAGCAACATTATTACTATTCATAAATTTATCAAAAAAGTTAGTAATGTTTAGATTTTCTTTACTTAACCCTTCAATTCCAAACATTTCTTCTCCGTATTTTCTTTTAAGTTTTTGAAATTGAACTTTAAAATCCTCATCTAATGTAATTTCAATTCTAAATGTAGTGTCTTGTTGGCTATGATCATTTAATTTCATATAATCAACCTTTCTTTATTGGAGCAATTATTGCTTCGTTTTTAAAATCATATATGTATTGATTCGTAGACGAGGGTATATAGTATATATTTATATTTTCTATTTGAAAACTTCCTAAAACTCCATAGTCTAAATATTTAACATATTGTTTTAATTCTTTTAGGCACTCAATATAACGCCATGAGTAGATAATATTACATATTTTATCACCATATTTTATTTTGAAATATTTAGATATTTCTAATACTGAATTTCTATTCCATTCTGATAATGGTTCACCACCTACATAACAAATTGACATTACTTCATATATATCAAACCACTCAGTCAACTTATTTTCTATATCCTTTATTAATTTATCATTGTTTGTTTTATAACCTACTCCTTGCATAATTAATTCTGGATTTTGACAATTCATACATTTATTAGGATTGTCACAACCACTATAATAAATTGACAATGAAGGATACCATAATCCATCGTTATTTATACTATTTTGTAATGTAACAAAAACTTCATTCACTTAGTTAACACCCATTTTATAGCTTCGTTAAAATCCATAACAATATCTTCTACTGTCAGCATAGGTGTTGTTTGAAAACCTTTTGATGTCATAATGTCTATATCAGAACATAATTCATATTGAATGTTTTTACTATCTAGTTTAAATTTTAGTATTTTACATTTAGGACAGTCATTTGAATATAAAGTAATCATCTAATGCCTCCAATTATTTTATTTTAATATTTATACTTTAAATAGATTAATTTATCCTAACAAATTTAAGATAAAAGTGCTAAACATAGATCATCAAATTCTTCTCTAATACTTGAATCCATTTGAGTAGAAACATAAATATCGCATAGAATATTACTAATTTCATTGTCTGTTTTTGCATTTTTTATTTCTAAAATTATTTGATTTATGTAATCCATCCTATATCACCTCCCTTCATTACAAATCCCAGTGCCTATTCTTCTTCAGAATCTCAATAACATCACCTGCATAATCCTCATCAATATTTATAACTAAATACTGATTACTAGGTTTTTTATTAAATTTAACTCTACTGATTCTAATATTTTTAATAATCCTTGCTAAATCAATAGAATCTTGCTCTGATGCGTGTTTATATAAGTCATCTTGTTTTATGACTACATATTTGTGGAAGTCAATACCATGTAAAGAAATACTCAATTTTTTTATTCACAGCCTTTTCTATAGTAATGATTTATTTTATAATTCCAATTCTTAAATTATACAAATCACAGCTAATATAATTGCTTAATTGATTTGTTAATACTCTTAACTTATCTAACTCTTCTATACTTAATTCTGAATATTTATCAATTAAAGGTTTAATTTTCTTTACAATTTCTTCATTCATTAATATCATCCTCATTCTTTATCTTCAATTAGTTCTATCTGAACCATCTTACTCCTATCTCCATAAAACCATTGCCAATCGTCCTCTTTTGAACAAATGTTCTTAAATTTAATATAAACAGGATTAGATGAGTTTTTATATAAAAATCTACTACATACCATTGATTGTATGCAATCGGAGTATTCACATAAGCAGAAATCGAACACTAATCAATCTTCCATCCTTTCATTTTTAACTTCTGATTCCTTATCAAAGATTTCAATTCTCACCTTTTTATAATAATGTCCTTTGTTAGTGTCTTGATCGACAATAAATGCATAATTAACTTTATCCGTATAGTTTTTCTCATACTCTTCAAAGTCACATTGAATCCAATCGCCATCTCGACCATGTAAAATTTTCATTATGTATTCACCTCTTTTGATTGTAGCAAGAATTTGATTGGTATTATAATTTAATCTATGAAACCAAACTCTTGCCACATTTTATTTTATGCTTTATGAATATTAATTATGTCTGATTTTTGTGCCAATTATTAACTGATTTTTTTAAAGTATGTAGTAACATTGGTTTCACGATTTTTGCTGAACATGAAGTTTACTGTGTCTTGGGAATTGTATTCTTGGAAAGAGCAGGTAGTCCATTGACCGTCGATTCGATTAATGATTTTTTGAGTGTTCATTGTTTTTCACCTCCTTTTATTGTTAGTATAAATTATATTATTATTTAGTCGTACATTTAATTCACCTCCTTAAATTAATAATAGCTTAAAATGAACATTTTATAGGATAATTTCAAAACATATAGGGTAGCAAATCGACGATAATAAGAGATAATTGAAGTATGAGGGAGGTGTTTTTATGATAACTTAATATTTACATGATTTTCGCCTTCTTTTGACTGGATTTTAGTTTTGAGATTTGTTTGCCTCTTGTATATATTGTAGCATGTGGAGAACAGTAAGTCAAATAATTTTATTTATTGATTTAGGTAGAAACATTTTCTTTCATATATTTCTGAAGCAACTGTTTTAAATGAGTTTGTTTTGTCGATACGCTAGTATGAGTGGTTGCGTATCTCAATGCCTT
>Ga0209728_1001674_pt1 | contig 12904 bp, 28 predicted proteins | sample RifGroD1_FD_183997 | JGI IMG/M metagenome (GOLD analysis project Ga0209728, IMG submission 183997) | Groundwater microbial communities from Rifle, Colorado, USA - Groundwater D1 (SPAdes) (version 2) | ecosystem: Environmental > Aquatic > Deep subsurface > Groundwater | place: Rifle, Colorado... | reverse complement strand
AAAGTTATGCTTAAGAAGGATTATTATATCGTTGAAACATCTAAATTGTTAATGTTAGCCTAAATATGATAAAATATAAATCAAGGGTAAAATAATATCCCTTGATTTTGTTTGTCTTTTATGAAAAACCATATAAACCCATAACAGCACCCATATATTGACACTAGACATAAAATTAAAGAATAAATATCCCACATAGTCCCATAACAGCCAGCATATATACAAACTTAGTAAATAATTACAAAAATGTATATGACTGTATAACAGCGACGGTATAACCAAGTTTTGGGCAATTTAAAGTCTATAACAATTAAGAAAATAGTATTGACAAAACAATTGGTATATGGTATATTAAGTACATGGAAATTAATTATTTTTATATTCTGTTGGGAGGTAATGACATATGAAATTAAATACTGAAATTAGTTTAGCAATAGAAGCAAAAGATGGTAAAATTAAAACTTTTATTGCTAAAGAAAATCTCAAGCAAGACGGTTTTATTTTCCAAACCAACGGTATTACAAGGGTTTGGGTTAAAAATATTACATTAAAAAATGCGGAAGAAGAGGCAAGAAAATTACTTGATATGGGGTTGAAATTTAAATTCTGTGCTACTAAGTATACTTATGGTAAATTTGTACGATCTCTTGCAGAGGTCGACAAAGAAATTGGTGTTAATACAGTTATTGAATTACGGAGACTGGAAAATGCAATTAATGGCGTAGTTAGAAATAAAACAATATTTGATGACTTATAACCAAACATGGAATAGATAACGATATTTTAAGGAGGTCACTAATTATGTTAGACTTCAACGCTATCAACACAATAGACGAAACTATTAAAAAACAATTATCATCATATTTTAGAAAGAAAGATTCAGAATTTTTTAAAGGACAATGGCAATTAGAAAAAACAGGTGACTATTCTTATAGAAGTACTGAATACATCGTTAATCTTGTAAATGGTAAGAAATTATCAATTGTATTTAATAAAAGTACGATATATAAAAACGCACCTAAGAGTCGCTTAAGAGATACAAAGAAAACTAAATATCAAGTATGGGTAGAAATTAGTTTAGTCAATGATATCATAGTACATAGTAATATGGAATATATGTATAAGTCAGTTACAGGTGAAAGTAGAGAAAGTAAAGAAAAAATTGAAATACAGGAACGTAAGATTAAAGATTTTGCAAGTAGAGTTTTAGGGATTGAGAGTATTAATTGGAATCATTAAGTAGTTTTAACAAAATAAGGTATTCATATTGATAAATTAAAGGAGTGATATTTTAATGTATAAAATTAATCATTGTGATTTTAGAAATGACACTTCTATTGATAATTATGAATACATTTTAGACAGAGATAGTAGAAGCAATGATGTTAGTTTACCGTTTTTTAAATTGCCAAAAGAAATTAGAGAAGTAATAAATAGAAAACAACGAGATTATATTTATTGCCTCGCGTCTATCTCTGATAGATGTGATAATAGACTAGGAGAAGAAAATATTAAAGCAATTTACCGTTTAAGAGAATATAAAAATGTTTATTATATTATTTTTAAGTGTAATTTATGTAATAAATATTCTGTTTTAAATTTTTACTACTGTGAAGATTGTGATGAGATTCACTGGAAAAGATGCCCTGAATATTGGTCATAAATTTAATAATAGTATAATTTATTCTTGACATTTATATTATTATTCTGTATAATTAATATAATAAGAATTCAAACAGAGGAGGACTACATAATGGTCAAAAACAGAAGTGCTGAAGTAGCTTTTAATAAGAAAGAAATAAACCCTGATTTATTGTATATTGAAAATAAAGATGATAAATATTATATACTTGCTATTGGTAAAACACCTAGAGGTAAATATCCTCAAGGTTTTCGGGTTACTTATTCAATGACTAAGGAACAGGCCGAGAAAGTAATTAAAGAATATACTGAGGAATATAATCAAAAACATAAATAAGGAGGAGATTAAATTATGGAAAGAATAGCAGATAGAATTTATTCAATTATATTCAAAAGAACTGCGGAATCAAATTGGGAATCAGGATTATGTTTTGAAGGATATGATAATTAGATTGTTGACAGTGAAGGTAAAAATCCAGAAAGTATTTATGATACTAAAATTATTAATTTAATGAATATACCGATAAGTTCAGCATTTAAAGAACTTGAAGAAAGATGTAAAGTATTTAATGATTAACCTTTAGTATTAACTTAGAGGCCTGGGCAACCACAAAAAAGTTAATACTATTAAATACAAAAACCCATTAGACAAGTGTTCCATGTATGTCTCCTAAGTTTGTTATCTCTGTCCATTTGATATGATATAAGTGGGCAGAGGTGATTTAATTAATAGAGAGGAGAATTAATTATGAAATCAACATTGCTTAAGAATAAATTATTAGACCAGACTGAAATACAAGAAATTCAATCTGTAATCAGTCAAAAAGTATTAAAAGGTATTCAAGATAAATCAATTGAGACTATCCTTCGTAAGATTATCTTTAACACTAACAACGTAATTGATTGGGATGCAGCAATTGGTGCAGTTTATAAGAATATGCCAGAGATAGAAATGGAATTAAAATAACGGATAGAGAGGAGAATTAATAATGAAAAATAGTAAACTAAAAATCAAATACCATTACAATAAATGTGATGGTGCTGTCAAATGTCCTTGTGGACTGAGTAATAATAATTGTCCCTTGGACAGTAAAGATATTAAGATAATTTCAGTTAAAAATAATTGTGTTACTTATGAGAAAAATGAATAGATAAGGAGGGATAAGATTATGAGCAAAGTATCAATGACGGTAAAACAAGTTATGGAATTAGGTTTATGGGATAAAGTTTCTGAATACTAGGTATCAATCCTTTCGCATTAAGTGAAGGTCAAATATCTAATAATGAAGTATTAGAATTTGATACAGAATTCAAGAAACCAGAAAAGGAATCTCTGAATGAATTTACAGGTGAATGTTATGTTCTAAGGAATACCAACGGTGAATTCTGCTATGGTGAATGTTCAGGTAATGGCATTTACTTTGAAGAAGCAGAAAAATGGAATGATGAAGAAGATGTAAGTAGATTTATTAATCACAATAGAGAATATGATAATGAGGATTGGAAGATTCGTAGAATTGAAATTAATTATAAAATTGTAATAGAATAAAATAGAGAGGGAGATAAAATTATGAAAATTGGCAATATAGTAAGAGCAAAAGAAACTGGAGCATTATTTGTTATATCAGATAAACAGGGTGGAGGAATGATTGATTTAAACTATGTAAGAGCATATCAACATAATTACAATGTAATTGACAGCTATGATAAAATCTTACGAATTATAAATTCATCTATTGATTCTATAAATCCAGTTAATAAATTGAATTTTATAGCTGAATTATTGGTTATGTATAATTGTGGTATTAATCATCAAGTATATGAAGCATAATGTAATGAAATGTCAGTTTGGTTCAAATATTAGGTGCTACAAACCCAATAAAATCAAGGGTTTGTGAAATCGTAAATATTGAATTTTGCTTAAAAATAGTTATTGCAATTATTTTATGTAGTGTTATAATGAGTATGATAATATAAGACTATTTGGAGGTATAAATTGTGAATTTTAAAGAAGGTTTACAAAAATTATCTATTCAAGTTATGGAACGCAAAAATCATATTAACAATGAAGAAATGACTAAACAGGCATTATTAATTCCATTTCTTCAGGTGCTTGGTTTTGATGTGTTTAATCCTCTGGAAACCAAATCAGAATATGATGCCGATTTCGGGAAGAAGAAAGGTGAAAAGGTAGACTACGCCATTTTTAAAGATGATATTCCCATTATGTTTATTGAAGCTAAGGCGGTAAATGAAAACCTTGAAAACCATAATAATCAATTAGCTAGATATTTTAATTCCACACCAGAAGTAAAACTTGCGATACTTACAAATGGTGTAGAATATAAATTTTTTACTGATTTAGATTCAAATAATATTATGGATAATGAACCTTTTCTTCAAATCAATATGATAAATTTATTGAATAATGATATTGAAGTATTATCTAAATTTAGAAAAGAAACTTTTGAAACTGATGATATACTTAAATATGCAGAGGAACTTATCTATACTTCTAATCTTAATAAAAAACTAAGAGAAATATTTAAAAATCCTCCTGATGATTTTATACGTTATTTGATAAAAGATTTTAGTGATACTAGAATAACTTCAAATGTTATAGAACGGTTTAGACCAATAGTTAAAAAATCAATATCAAATGCTTTATTAGATATAGTTAGTCAGGGATTATTTCAACAAGAAAATTCTGAATTATTAGAAGAAACAGAAGAAAATAATATTGAATTAGAAAACAATAATTTAACTAATAAACTCAAGAAAACAATTATAACAACAGAAGAAGAACTTAATGGTTATAATATTATAAAACAAATATTAATTGAGGCAGGAAAGGATATATCTGAATTAAATTATAAAGATACCATTAATTATTTTAATATTTTATTAAATTCAAATTGGATTTTACGATTTAATTTTGATAGTAAAAAGAAACATATTATTACAAAAATTCTTGAAGAAAAAGTAAAATTATTAATAAGTGATTATAAAACAGAAAAAATATTAAAAAGTAAGGAAGGTAGTAAAATTTATATAGATGATATTAATGATTTAAATAATTTAAAAGACTTAATTATTAAATGTTATGAGAATATATTTTGAAAAATTACACATAAAGATATAAACCATTATGTGTAAATAAAATAACAAGTTTATCCAATATCCATTTATTACCAAGTAAAAATATTTTTACAAAACCATTGACTATCTTTACAGTTTGTTGTATACTAATAATAGTAAGAAAATATTAAATAGTAAGCAGTAAGTAGTCAAAAGAAAGGAAGATAAATGAAAGTAGCAGATTATATCTTAGAGGTTTTAAATTCTCAGGAAAGGCAAAAAAGTTGGTTGGCTGATAAAACTAATATTTCAAAACAGGCGATTAATTATAAGTTTAAGAATAATAGTTTTACAGCAGAGGAGTTATTGATATTGTCTGAAGTGTTGAATATTAATCTTGAAGAATTAAAAGATAAATGTAGAAGGAATATCAATGAAAAATAAAAAAATTTAATTATTGTCTCTAATGAAAGAAAAAGAAAAGGTATGGAAAATGTTAAAGATATCCCAATTAATCATGACAAAATCAAAGAAATTGCAGAAGAATTGAAAAAGAAAATTTGAGGAGGAATCAAATTAATGTCAGATAATCAATTTAATCAACTATGTGTATGGCCTGGAACAGTATTAGGCAATAGTACAATAGAAGATTTAACTAATTTCTTTAAAAATGAATTCGATGTAAGAATAAAATTTGCTGAAGAAGTTATTACAAATGGCAACATTGAAAGAAATGAAGAAGGTAGAAGAAATGATTTATTCTTCTATATCCATAATGAAGATATTGAAAAATTTGCAGTAAAAAGACTTGAAGTAGGCATTAGATGGTGGGAAGATGTTGTAAAATATAATGACGATGCATATTTGTATAGTCAAGAAATACTTGATAAATACCCTGTAAATTGGTGAGTAATTAAAATTAAAAATTAAGGAGTGTGTTAAAATGAAAAACCTATTGCCGCAAGAATTAAATAGTTTCCCTGCATTTTTTGGAGGTGTAGAATTAAAAAATCTTACATGCTCATGTGGTAAACCTGCTACAGTCCCGGTTGCAATTCATAGAATGTGGATGCATGAAGATAGAATTCAATCTGGTTTTTATTTTAAATCTCCAATTAAAAAAATTTTAAATGATGCTGAGTTTAATTTTGCTACTACTCATAATTATCATATTGGAGTATCCCAAGCACCTAAAATAAGTGGTTATTTTGTTAACCTTGCATCATGTTTAGATTGTTGTAAAAAAGCACAAAGTATGGGAATTGCATATCCAACAGATAATATTTTTACTGATGATTTACAAGTGCAGGGAATGTATGCCAGTGTAAAGTGGTCACAAAATAGTTAAGGAGGAATTTTGAAATGAAAAACTTTCAAATTTGGGAATCTGATTTTAACCAACAATCTGATCGTGGTGGTATGTTGATACCTGAATCAGAAATATCACAAATGGTTGACTGTGTTGGTCAAGATTATTACTATATTGCCGGATTATCTGTTGATTTAATTAATAGTCTCAATAAAGTAAAAAAAGATTGGAATATTTATAATTATGATAATCTAATTGAGTTTTTGGAAGAGCAAGGTCACACTCATGGAGAAATTGGTCATCTATCAGATTCAGAATCACCAGAAGAATATTTATGTTTTGATATGACAGAAAAATTGTTTTTCAATCTTGCTGATTGCGAGACTACTTCTTGGTATCAATGGTCAGACGGAAGTAATCTGAAAGAAGAATGGGCAGGAGAAAATGATACCGTTATAAAGGTAGCAGTTGAGGCTGAAAAGTACCTTGATTTGGATGAGCATGATGGTAATGACTTCTGTACTGGTGGGGTTAAATTTTACCATGAAACTGTCTATCGTGTGGTAGCACTAGACTGTAGTAAAGTAGACAATATGTATATGTTATGTCAGTGGTCGCAGTGGCAAGGAGACCATGAAACCGCTGTGATTATGATAAAGGAAGAACTAGATGCACACTTAGAGGAAATTGGTTATAAAGAATAGTGTTTAAAGTAATAAATTAAAAAAGGAGAGATTATTAATGCTTGGAGTAGTTAATTATATTTTTAAACACAAAACAAATAAGGATATTCAAAGTAAGAGATTTGCAATTAAACAAGTAGAAAACGGCGAATCAAAAATTTATATTGAAAGTATGAAAGAAAAAGATTATGAATTGATTGAACGAAAAGCAGAAAGAAGTTATATGATTAGAGATTAATTATAATGTTCAGTCTGTTATTATTCTGCTCATTTGATTTGATATAAGTGGGCAGAGATGGTAAGATTGGATTAATAAAATACAATTTAAAGGAGATTGAAAAATGAAATTAAATGAAGCAATCGAAACCTTAAATTATATAGTAAAAGAAAATCCTGAAAAGAAAACTGGCTTATATACTGCCTGTGATGTTGTCGCAAACCACATTTGCAAAGTTATTCCTGTAGGTGAGAAAATCACGGCAGACTATGACTTTTCGGCTACATACAAGGTAGTCGAAGTAGATGAAGAATATTATAACGGCACTCTCCCGATAGAAGAAACAAACCTGTATTTGGTGCAGATAAATAAAACATTAGTATTAGATACAATAGCAGAAGAAGAGTATTATGAGACAAAAGTTTCATATGTAAGTAGTCGTAAAAAAAATAGAATTAGGATTTACAATGATTATATTCCTGATAGAGATTTTAAGACTGCTATGCGTTTTGCAAAAGATGTTAGTCATGGATTATTATCTATGATTGCAGATTATGAATAAAAAAGTAAATTAAAGGATTAATTGAAAGGATGAAATTATATGGTAAAAGAATATTTAAAAGAAATAGGAATTGAAGTGGATATAATGAATATATCAGAAGAAAAAGTAATTGAAATGCTTATCTCTAGTCATAAAAGGCAAAGGGAAATAATTCAAATCTTTAAAGATAAAGGGTTGATTGATTTTGAAATAATAGAAAAGATTTATAAGTTAACATGAAAGAAAACTTTTATGAAGAGTGGAGGGATTAAATAAATGGTACCTTGGTATTTATATTTTAGTTTTGAATTGCTTGTGTTTTCTATATTATTTATGTTAATTTCATTTATTAGACTTGGTTTAAGTATTAAAAAATTTGATAAAGGATTAAGTAATCTTAAGAAAGAATATAAAGGTTTGACAGATTCCTTACAAGAATTAAAAGACACAATGAAAAAGATAAAATATCAATAAAAAATATTGGTCATGAGTTAATAATGCTTGCATTTATTTTAATATTGTGTTACAATAAATTATAAAGTTAAATAAGGAGGTTTTTAATATGAATAATATTTCTAAAGAATGGTATCTATTTGAAGGTTTTAAATCTTGTGGATTTGAAGTTGATGGTTCTGAATTACTAGCAAAGAAAACCATTATTGACAATGTAGATGTTGTTCAGTATAATTGGGCGAAAGATAATGGTGTAATGGTTTCCCTTGCTCCATATTATATTGCTTGTAGTACATTAGATAAATTGAAAACCCTTTAATTTCAACTCATTCTGGTGAGTATAAATAGAACTTTAAGCCAGAAGCGTTCCTGTCTTAAATAGGCAGGAGGTAGTTAAAATTAGAAGGAGGAATATATAATATGATTAAAATAATAGAAACTAATTTGTCTTTAGACGGCAATGGTAATATAGTAGATCATCAATCAAGGGTTATTGAAATTGAAATTTGGGAAGATTATGTTAATGAAATAAAAGAAAATATATCAGTTTTTAGAAAATCAATTTTAGGATGTTTAAACGGTTATACAATACCTAAAAAATCAGAAGTCAGTAATATTATATATGATGATTTTCATTTATCTTGTAATGTTTATAATTCGGCAGGTGTGAAGTCTAAAAAATTAGCATATAAAAGTTTAATATAATATCTATATAACCCTTAAAATATAAGGGTTATATTTTTAGGTTACTAATTGACAATTTACTAAAAGAATGATAAAATAAATATATTAATTCAATACATAAAGGAGAATTGATATGAGAGTATTTTCATTTCAAAAAGAAAAAGTGACAAACAAACTATTAAATGATGGTAAATATATTAATTTTAGAGGTGACGCAAGAAGGAAAGATAAAACATCTTTCTATCGTGAATTATTAAAAATTGAAGAATATCCTATATATACTTTTGCAAAAATAGTTAACGGGAATGAGGATTGCTCAAAATACCCTATAAATTTAGATACCTTTAGATTCAATTGGTCTGAGTTAATGGGATATTATAAATTGTCTGGTAGAGATATTTTAGAATTAGAAATACCGTTAAATGAAGGTGTAATAGGTTGTTTAGATGATAATGAAGATAAATGTAGATTAGTAAGTCTTGATGAAGATAAATGTAGATTAGTAAGTCTTGATGAAGATTGCACAATTGAATTCGTTGTACCACTTTTAAAGTTAGAATGGATTAAAGCCATATATCAGTCAGATAATAGATATAAAGGATATGGTAGAACTACATATTCACCTATTTATACTTCAGGAAAAGATATATTGTTTCCTAGTCCTATATCATTCTCTGGTGATGGGTATGGAGATGATTACGAAGCATATAAAAATGATAATTACAGGTAAAGTAAAAATTGATTCTTGCAATTATATTGTGATTGTGTTATACTGTTTATAATAAGTTAATTATAAAATACATAAATTGAGAGGAGATTTAAAAATGGAAAAGGTAAATATAAAGTATGAAGTTTATTTCTGTAGTTGTGGGAGAGTGCATTTTGTTGACTCAGAAAAATTAAATGATGCTATTGTAAACGAAAAGGAAATATTAGTAGTTTGCAATAATTGTGGTAACTCATTTATTGAAGGTGCAGATAAAGAAGAATATAATGGCGAAGAAGGGTATATGATGTATTCACGTAGTATGAGGGATACTGAAATTAATGATACATCAAAAATTGATAGTATTGTATTTACTTCAGGTGAACATGTAAGAATGATGACAGGTGGAGAAGCTACATATCATGGGAATGATATATTTATAGATTACAATACAGTGAAACCAAGTCATATTACAACGGAAGAATGGGAAGTATTAAGAAAAACCGTTAATGTTCAGCATACAATTAATTGGATAAGAGATGATAATAAGTTAGATCAAATGAGTAATTATTTAACTGGCATTAATTGGAAGGACACTAAGTATGAAAAAGAGTGGAATAAGTAATAAAATTTAGTAGTTTTAGTGTGTTATAATATATAAAATAATAATTTAAAAGGAGGATACATAATATGAAATATTTTAACGTACATTATAATGATAAAAAGGTTGAAAGAATTAAAGGCAATTCCATTCAGGATGCTTTTTAAAAAGCTGGTTTGGGTGGTGGAATATTAGCAGCAGTTGATTATTGGGAAGAAGTAACTGAAATACCAGCAGAGCAAAAAACAATATATGTAAATAATGATGAAATATGCAATCCTACTTTTATTGAGCAGATGAGAAACTTTTTGAAAAGTAATCCGAATGGTGGAACTGTTCAAGTGAATTTTGCAAATAAAATTTATGAATATGTTCTTTTGAAACAAACAGGGACAGAAGCGTTTTTCTGTTAGATAATGAAACAATGTTAGTAGATTAAACTTTAATACAAAGAATAGATTTATAACATGTTAGGAGGATATAGTAATGAAAAACCATTATAAACAAGAAGGTTTGTTTGATTTTTATACTTTTGATTTTGAAGAAAATGCTCAACAATTTAAAAAGGAAAATAAAGATTATGATAATATTTATTATTCATGGGGTTGGAAAGCATGGATTGCTAGTAAAACATCCAAGTAAATTATAACATATAAAAGTGAGGTTAGAATAAAAGATCGGTTTGGTCACAATATATGGCAATTAAATTTTAGGAGGTAATATAATGTTAATAGAAAAAATTGAAAGAGAAAATTTTGATATTAATAATAATACTCTTGTACAAGGTATTTTTAATATTGATGACAGAGAATATAAAATATCTATTGGAGAAACTAAATATTACGGTTGCCATTGGATTGATGTTGAAGATATTATTGATGATCAGGAAAGTGGCTCTGTAGGTTCATGGGATCATAGTATTTATGAAGAAGTCAAATGTGTTCCTGAAGAAATTGCTCATGCAATGAAAGATGTTATAATTGGAACAATGTCGATAAATCAATTAGGTGAATTATTATATAAGATATTGCCTGATTGGTTTGAACCAAAACAATTTTATCTTTAAAAAAGGAGGAACACATAATGAAAATGATTGATTATATTCGTAAAAAGTATCCAGAAAATAGAATATTAATATCATCTACAGAAGATGAAAATGTTTTTATTATCACTTCTTTTACACCTGGGAGGAATGGATTAGATAGTATTGTAACCTTTGCTTGTACGGATGGAAAAGTGTTATTAATTTATGATCAAACTTCTGGTGAAGTTGTTAGATATGATTGGGACGAAGATGAATCTGGATGGAAATATTATAGTTGGACATTTAGTTATAAAGATGATTTTAACATTCATATAAAATCAGGAAATTATGAATTGTTTTATAATGATTTTAAAGGATTATTAGGTTGATATAATTAGAGAATGACAGGGTGAAATATCCCTGTTTTTTATTTTGTATAGAACAGATATTTCATTCGCTTTTTTGGCTAGATTATCTTTAATTATTTAATGAATACTCCTTAATGCTTACCTATACAAAAGGTAAGTTTTCTATTTATTAAAATAGTCTTGTGTATTTAGTTAAAATGTGTTATTATAAGAATATAAATATAAATATAAATAATTGGAGGTTATAAATATGATTTTAGATCGTGATAAATTACTTTTAAAAATTGATAAATTAATGGATAATAAAAACAATAGTGGTTTCAATTTAATATCTGACAAGCATCACATAGGTATTAGATTTGTTAACTTAATGGATTCAGCAATTATTGTATTTGGTGGCTATGGTACTAAAACAATATCATTTGAATGTGATTTTACTAGTCCACAAAAAATGCTAGAGCAATATGAAAAAATTATGAAACAACAAACTATGAATACAAATTGGAATAAATGGGAGATAATAAAGAAAAACAATTTTTGATAAGGAGATAATCTAATGACTAAAATATACAACGCTTATGAGACTAAAAGAAAATGCGAAAAATTGTATTCTGATATAATATGTTTTAATATTTACAATTTACCTACAAAAGATGTACAATGGACATTGTATAATGAAAAAATTAATAAAATAGTAAACGAGATAGAAGGTGAGTATCAAGGTCTAAATTTATACGATGAAATATTTACAATTGGCGATAAAATAAACATACACTATTTAAGTATAAGAATTGCAATTATTAAGTCAATAACTGTAAAATTAAATCATTGTACATGGATGCCTGAATTTATCGTTGAATCAGAGGATATTCACGATAGTAGTGTTTATAAAACATCTTATGATACTTGTATTCATTTAGTGTATAATAAATAGATGAAAATTAACTAATAGGAGGTAAGTTATGAAAAATATCTTCAAATACAAAGACATTCTAACTGTCACACTAGACAAAAATAGAAATTACATAAAAAGTATTAACTGTAACCTTGAAATATTAGGTGAGGGCATGGATAGAATAGTTTATAAACTATCAGATACAAAATGTATAAAAGTAGCAAAAACCATAAGAGCATCTTGTATTAATTGGGAAGAAATTACACTATATCAAAATATTAAAGGTAAAGAATGTTGTGTGCAATTTCCTGAAATATTTGAATATGAGGATGACTATAGTTTATGGTATGTATATGAAATTATTAAAATGGTAGATTATGCAATGGTTGAAGCAACAAAGTTAATTCCAATATTAGATCAAGCTGATAACGCAGGGTATGATAGTAAGGGCAGATTAACTGTTGTAGATGCAGAGAATATTAACTGGACATGGTTTGTTAAAAGTGAAAATCCATATGCAAAATAGTCAATAAAAATAAATGAAAATTAACTAATTATTTCATTTTAGGTATTGCTTTTTAATTAGAAGTGTGGTATTATATATTTAATAGAATATAAAAATAAATAAGAAAAAGGAGATGTTGTTAAATGATTAGAACTCCATTATCTTTAAGTGTAAAGCAAGTTTGTACAATGATTAAGAA
>Ga0209728_1001673_pt1 | contig 12914 bp, 32 predicted proteins | sample RifGroD1_FD_183997 | JGI IMG/M metagenome (GOLD analysis project Ga0209728, IMG submission 183997) | Groundwater microbial communities from Rifle, Colorado, USA - Groundwater D1 (SPAdes) (version 2) | ecosystem: Environmental > Aquatic > Deep subsurface > Groundwater | place: Rifle, Colorado... | reverse complement strand
AGGCATCCTGAAGGTGTTAAACGAGCAGAAAGAGTTTCTAATATTCCTAAAATTGAAGTTGATGAAGAAAAGGTAAGTGAGATTGCAGATCAAATTAATCAAGAATTGAAAGGGGAAATTTAAGATGGATACAAAAATAGATGAAAAACTTCTAAATGAAAAAATGGCTCAAATAAGGGAGCAAGTCATTCAACAGAAATTAGTTAAATTTGAATCCAGAATTAAACCTATTTTTATATCTTGGATCGTAAGTAGTGCTGTTCTATTTTTACTATTGTCTTTCACTTCTATAACAAATCAATATACTTCATATCTAATGTTCATCTTAGCAGTGTATGTATATGGAATCCCTAGTGTATTAACTGTATATTTATTAGTAAAAGGTGTAAAAAGATTAGTGAGATAATTATTGAGTTAAAGATGTAGAGGAGGAAAATTAAAATGAAATGTACAGCATGTGGCAATAAATGTTTTGATGATATTTATCCTCAAGTAGTATTTCAAGATGAAAAGAAATGTATCTGCGAAGAGTGTAGTCTAGATTTTGAGCAAATTGATGGAGTAGTTCAGTTTAGAAAAGATTTGGTTGAGCAGGGATATGTAGAACCAGTTTTTCAAATCAAAGGGCATTTTAGATTTCGTTGAACTATAAAGTAATTAAAAGTCTAAATTTATGCTAATATGAGGAGGAAGAAAGATGAAATATATAGTTACAAATAGTGCCAGTATGTTAAGATTAGAAGAATTCGTAAAAAGCTTACCAAGTAAATTTCTTGAACAATTTTCTCATGTTACTGAAGGCATGTCTAATTATGATAATATTACTTTTTATCATGAGAACTATTACTTAACTAGTATTGAGATGATTAACTTAATTGACCCTGAAATTAATTTTAATGAAGACGAATCAATAACCATAAAAGGAAAATATCTCGATAAATATTTGGAATTTAATTTTAATAAGTTAAGTTTGAAAATTAAAAAGATTAAATTTAAAGATTTTACAGCTAAATAAACAAATGAAAGGATGGTTTGATGACAAATGAAAACTACTGAATATGAGGTAATTTTAACAAACGGAATGGTAAACCATACTTATAATATTCCCGCATTTAATGAAAGAGAAGCAGTGATATTGGCACAAGCAGAAGCAATCAAAAGTGCTAGAGGATATGATTTTGTAAGTGTTAGTATAAAGGATGAACCAGATGGATTTCTATTAGTTTATGGGGAATATATTCCGGCCAAAATTATAAAATCAAATAATGGATTTACTGAAGTTAAATTATTAAGAAAACCATCATTATAAATACAATCAAAATACTATTTCTTTGGAATTTAGGAGGTTATAAATGTCAATAGAGATAATCATATGTCCAGCAAGACCTAACAATGCCATACTTGTCAAAAATAACGACAAGACTATACACTTACCAATGATTAAAGAAAACTGGATGTTACAAGACCTTATTAAACTAATAAGACTATTGGAAGAAGAACCTAAGATAATTGACAGAACTAAATCCTAAGAAAGCTTGATTTGCTTGTACGGTAAAGGAGATTTTAAAAATGCGTAAAGAAGATTTAGTAAAACTACTAGATGGTGAGCCTGTTAAAGTTGGTAAAAATCAAATTTATTTAGATGGTAATGGGTATTTTGTAGTTGAGAAATATGATCACACTGAAAACAAAGTAGAATTTTTTAATGTATTCGAAGGTTATAGAAGTATTGAACTTGCAATTAAAGTAGCAAAAGAGATTTAAAATTAAGGAGGAATACTATAAAATGTTTGTTGTCGAGTATAATCTAGAATTAGATCAATGGGAAGTATTCCACAAAGCAAAAAATGCAGGATATCCATTCAAATCATTCGATACTGAGCAATTAGCAAATGAAGAAGCAGAAGCTTTGAATTTATGGTGGAATAGTAAGAAAGTCTAATTTCTGAAAACATTGCTACACTAAGGTTTCACGGTTCGTAACTTACGATAAAAGCACGATTTTAAGTGATATAAAAAAGGAGGACGATGATTATAATGGCAAAATGGAATTATAAACTCGAAGAAGAAGGATTGAAATTACGAGAATTAACATTTACATCAAAAGAGGCAGAAACAATTGAACAAATTGAGGTATGCTGTAGGTCATTATTGAAACAATTAACTAATAAAGATAAGGAGTATCATGAAGATAAAATTGAAGACTTATTAAATTTAATTGCAGGAGAAGCAGATACTATTAGAAATAATCCAGATGAAATTACTAAGGAATGGGATTTTAAAAATATAGAAGAATTAGTTAATTCGAGACTATCTGAATTCTATGATATTTGCGACGATTGTAGATGTTGGGTGCAAATGTAGTTTAAATGGAAAATAGATTTTAAGTCTTAAAAATTGAAGGAGGAAAAGAAAATGAGTTTAGTAACAATGACCGTAAAGCAAATAATGGACTTGGGTTTATGGGATAAGGTATGTGAGTACAAGGGATGGGATGTTTGGATTTTAAACGAAGGGAAAATTGACTCCTTAGAGGAAGTAGAATTTGACACTGAATTCAAAAAGGAGTTTAATAAATATCGAGAAGTATTGCCTATCCTAAATGACAATATGAGACTATATTCATATAATATCAATTGTGAAAGATCGTGGGAAGGGAGGTTTTTTGGAATTGTTTTTGCTAAAGATAAGGATGTTGCCATTGAAAAAGTGAAAGAAAAATATTCTTGGGAAAGTAGACTCGAAAAATTAACGCATGATGATTTAATTTTAGTGGATTTAAATCAATTTGAAAACGATTGTTATGAAATAGGAAGTCATAGTGAGTAACCTAAAATCAAAGATAGATTTGAAAGGATTTGATCTTGTGGCAATGAAATTAGAAGGTTGGAATTTATTAAACCAAGTTAATGAAGATATTGGTATTTCTGGTTGTGAAATTACAGAATCGGATGAATATCATAGATGGAGACAAATATTTTGGGGTTTAGTAGAATTAGGAAGTCCAAGAGTAAATAAACTACATGAAGATGTTATTAATAAAATAGATAAAGTTATGGGATATAGTTTTGATTAAATCCCAAGAAACAGGGATTTGCTAGGATAATTAAATGAAGAAAGAAGGAATTGAAATGAGCATATTGGATATTCAAAGAGATGATAAAATTCAAGAGATAATTAATGATATCAAACCAAAATTAGGAAGAAGAATTAAAAGTCATATTGAATCAAGTAGATTCCCATACACTTATGCCTATGATTTTAAACGTCTTGGAGATGGCTCTAGAGGAGGCACTGGGCATTATATAGATGAACAATATGGAGAAGATATTGAAGGTTATGCAAAAGAAATTATTATAAGGGCTTTTATGTATTTAGTTAATAATTATGCTGATTCATTCTTGTTTGATATACTTGATGAAACTGATGGAACAACTATTAGAGATAATTATAATTTAATCATGAATAATTATACTAGATTTTAGAAAGGATGAATTTAAATGGAATTAGATAAAGATAAATATGGTATAGATTGTTTTTCAATCAAAGTTAATCAAATAAGTGATATAGGTAAACAATGTGGCGTAAAAACAACAGATTATTTAGCAAGTGAATATGGTAACGATTATTATTTGTTAAGAAATAATGGTGTATTTGGTTGTATTGTTTTAAAGAAAGATTGCATTATATTATAATTAAGAAAGAGGTAATTAGTAATGAAATTAATCGACATTGCAAATAGAATTGACAAATCACCAAAGAATGAATCTCAAGTAGACACAATGGAATTCAGTTCTGAACTTAATTACGAATTTGATTATGTAAATCAAGATAGACTTAAAGCTTATTGGATTGCTAATTGGTATTGTACAGATTCTTATGTAGGATATAGAATGTATTTTCTAGATGATGAACCAGTAGCAGTATCTCTGCAACCAGGTAGAAAATCTAATGAAACTTTTGAGTGGTTTAGTAAAGAAATGGCCTTGAGGGTTAGAGATTATTTAATTTCTCTTATGTCAGATGATAATGAATTAAACATTAAATTATGTGATATTAATGATGATATTGGTGATAGTTTTAAAATCTCGTTTAATGGTGAAATATTAAATCCAGAAAGAGCAATTTATAATGATGAATCAATTGGAATACTGGAAGAAATTAAGGATGCTAATAATTGGGGAATTGGAACAAAATTAAGAATTAAACTCCTTAGTGGCGAAGAAAAAGTTGTAGATATTAAGGAGATAGATTTTCAGTTTAATTTAGTGTAAAATAAAAGAAAGAAAGAGGAAATTAAAAATGGATAAAATTATAACCAATACCATGGTGGTAGACGGGTATATATGTAAAAATGATGAGAGCGAAGGATTATATGAATTTTGTATTAGTTTTAAGGAAGTTGTAGACAAATATCCTTTATTCAATAAAAACAATAAATACTATAAAGTTTCTATTGAAATGAACAAAGGACAAATGTTTTATTACTTTCAAAATCGAGTAGGAGAAAATTTTGATATGTGGCATTTTATTTTTCTTGGTGTGATAAAGAGAGATTTAGTTCTTATAGAGATTCACGTAAGTTAATGATAAAAGACGAGGATATTATTAATCCATATGAATTAACAGAAGAAGACATATTTAATCATTTTAAGTCTGTTGTTTATTTCATTAATTCAAAAGAAGAATATGATTTAATTATAAATAATAGTAATGATATGAATAAATATGTAGAAACTTTAATTAAAATCTCAAGAATTAGATGGGAAAATTATGGTTTATCAAAAATCGTGATTAATTATCTTCTTTTTAGAGTTAAAAAAGATGGAGAAGGCAATTATAATCCTAGACACGGAGAAGAAGAACTTAGGAGTATATGCAGAACTGTTGATAAATTAATGGATGAAGTGTGTAAAAACAAAAAAGAAAAATTAAAAAGGATCATGATTAAACATAGTGATGTAGTGGTATTATTAAGAGATAATCAAAAAGTTCCGTTATATATTAGAAATACATGGAATGATTGTAGTCTATATGTGCAAACTTCAGGTCAATATCTTGATTGTTATTGGAGTAATTATAATGATGAGCTAGAATATAAAGATAATAGTAATTATGATATTCTAGCCGTATTTAATAAGAATGGAACACCTCTATTAGAATTTGATGGAGAAAGCACAATTAAGTCTATAAAAGATTTATTGACATTCAGAGGATTAAATGATGAACAAATTTCTGAAATCATTAATAAAATTAAATAGTGATTTCTGAAACACCTACTACAGTATGGTTTCAGGTTTCAATACTTAGGATAAATTACTTATTTTAAATGGTTAGAAAGGAAGGAAAATAATGCTTAGAAAAGGTGAAAATGTAATATTTAATAGACCTTACTGCATTCTTACTAAAGGTAACACAAAGGTTGAAGTGTCTATTAAAGAAGGATTAAAGGCAAAAATAGTAGGATTAAGTGATTGCTTCGGAGAAATGGTATATGACTTAGAATTATTTGACCATCCTACTAAAAGATATGTTAATGGTATTTTTAGACCAGTGTTGTCTCGATTGAAGTAAAATTGATTTAACTAAAGGAGGAGAATTAAAATGGAAGAAAGAACATATTCACTAATTTGTAATGCGATTAACTGGTTAAAGAATCCTTGTGTGACAGATGAGGTTAAAATTCAAGAAGCATTAGATGCTCTAAAAAGTATTCCTGAAATGAAATGGTTTTATAGCCAACTATATGAAAATAAGTGAGGAGGAAGTAAAAATGTCATTACCAGAAGCAACTTTAAATTGTCCTATATGTGATAGTTCTGAACATATATTAACTCCTGTGTTAGAAGGAGAACATCGTGGAAAGTATGTATGTAATACTTGTTATTGGAAATTAAGGGAAAATAGACATAATCCAAATTTTAAAATACAAAAATATAGATGGAATAAAAAATTACAGGATTATATTCCAATTAATTAGGAGAGAGGTTAAAAATCAAGAGTCATATCATATTGGAAAATAATTCTTGACATTGCATCAATAAATAATATATAATGTTATTAGTGATTACACAAATAAAAATTAGGAGGAAAAGAAAATGATTAAAGTAATTGACAAAAAGAACAAATTCGTTGAAATGTTCAATCGAATGACAGGGTTTTATGTTCGTTCAGGGGTTATTGATGAAAATGGTAAAGATACTGGTGTAGATCCTTTTATGAGAAGTTACCCTTCCTTACTGGATATCGGAATTATGGGACATTGCCTCAATAGTTCTAAATGTACAATAGGTTGTTATCAAGGCAAAATGAATAAACCAAATATGCCACTTGAAAATTTCAAAAAAATAGTTGATCAATCTAAAGGTAAAACTTTTGAAATGGCATTAGGTGGTTCAGGAAGTCCAAATGAGCATGAAGACTTTGTTGAAATTGTTAAATATGCTAGAGAAAATGGAATTGTACCAAACTATACAACTTCAGGTATTGAATTAACAGATGAACAAATTAAAGCCACTAAGGACTTTTGTGGTGCTGTAGCCGTGAGCCACTATGATCAACCATATACATATGATGCAATTAATAGATTTATTGAAGCAGGTTGTAAGACTAACATCCATTTTGTCCTAAGTAATGATTCAATAGATGATGCTATCAGAAGACTTAAAGAAAATGATTTCACTAAAGGAATCAATGCTGTAATTTTTCTAATGTATAAACCAATTGGCTGTGTAAAAGAAAATAATGTTTTACAAATTGATGATCCAAGAGTTGCAGAATTCTATAAAGTAATTGAGACTGGAGATTTTAATTTTAAAGTTGGCCTCGATGCTTGTCATTTACCTGCTTTAGTTAATTTTTCAAAAGATATTAATATGGATTCTGCTACTCCATGTGACGGGGCATCGTTCTCAGGATACGTCACACCAGATTTTAAAATGTTGCCTTGTTCATTTGATACGGTTACACTTAAATATGCTGTAGATTTAAATGAAAATACAATTCAAGAAGCATGGGATAGTGACAAATTTGAATCATTTAGGGATTATCATAGGAAAAGTTGTACAGGATGTACAAATCAAAATGATTGCAGAGGTGGGTGTCCACTCACACAAGAAATAAATAAATTATGCAATAGAAAGGAGAAAGATATCTATGAAATTTAAGAGTGACTATACTACAAATTCTAGTAGTACATGTTTCACTATTACTAACAAATCTAGCAAGGATAAAACTTTGGTTGATTTTGTAAATGAAAATCCAAGATTGGTTGAAGATTTTAAAAGTCAATATAATTGGTACAAAGATGATGAAAGATTCACACAAGAACAAATGCTTATTTGTGCTAATAATAGGCAACAAATATTTCCTACTAAATCTTCGTTAAGTGTTGGTTATGGCGATGATGACGGAGATACTTTAGGTCATGTATTTGATTACATCCTTCGAGATGGTGGTCAATCAAAAAGTTTCAAATGGAAATTTAAAGAATATTGGAGGTAAAAATATATTATGGCAAAGATTAAGACAGATTATACTACTAATTCATCATCTTCAAGTTTCATTATTTCTACAAAAGATGTTGATTATAATCATTTAGTAAATGTAGTCTTAAAAGATTATCATATGGAAATGAAAAAAGAATTTGGATATCTGAAAGAATATTCCGAAGATGAAATTGCAAGTTGGTATGATCCTAAAAAAGTTCTAAATGACGATGATTCTAATTTTGGCTTATTTATCAAGAACAAAAGTGAAATTGATGATGAAGATGATCATTGTTACGGTGAATGGGATATGGATGAAAAAGAAAAGGCAGAACTTGAACGTAAAAATCATGACCAAGAAGAACAATTTTATGTAATTGATAATAATTGTACTCGTAGGTTTGATTTTGACGTAGTGGGAAAAGTATTTACAGGTAAATATAATATTCCTTGGAAATATGGATACTGTGATTAGAAAGGAGGAATGGATAATTGAAAATTTTATGACAATGAAAGCATTTAAGTTTAGATTGTATCCTAATCAAGAGCAACAAATACAACTAGCAAAAACATTTGGTTCTTGTCGATTTGTTTACAACACTTATTTAGCAAAAAGAATAGAATTATATAAATCAGAGCAAAAAACGATGAATTATAATGCTTGTTCTGTTGATTTGACTAATCTTAAACAAGAGAAAGAATGGTTAAAGGAAGTAGATAAATTCGCTTTACAAAATTCTTTAAAAGATTTAGATTCTGCTTATCAGAACTTTTTCAGAGAAATTAAAAAAGGAAACAAGGATCAAGGACTCCCTAAATTTAAAAGTAAGCATAATCAAGAGTGCAGTTATCGAACTTCATTTACTAAAAACAACATTAGAATTGAAGGAAATAAGATTAAACTTCCTAAACTTAATTTCGTCAAATTTGCAAAATCACAAGATATTAAAGGAAGAATTTTAAACTGTACTATTACTAAAACTTGCTCTGGTAAGTATTTTGTATCAGTTTGTTGTACTGAGGTTGATATAGTTAAGTTTGAAAACAATCAAAATATTATTGGTATGGATTTAGGTCTTAAAGAGTTTGCTATTACTTCAGAAGGAGAAATTATTCATAACCCTAGATTTCTGTCTAAACTTGAGAATAAATTAAAGAAAGAACAAAGAAAGTTATCCAAAAAGAAAAAAGATAGCAAAAACCGTAACAAGCAAAGAATCAAACTAAATGTTGTATATGAGAAGATCACAAATCAACGTACAAACTTTTTACAGAAATTATCGACAAGATTAATAAAAGAAAACCAAATTATTTGTCTTGAAGATTTAGATGTAAAAGGAATGGTTAAGAATCACAAGTTGGCAAAAGCGATCAGTGATGTATCATGGTATGAATTTATTAGGATGTTGCAATATAAATCATTATGGCATGATAGAATCATTCAAAAAGTAGATAGATATTTCCCATCTTCTCAATTATGTAATGTTTGTGGATATAAAAATGTTGAGGTAAAAGATTTATCTGTTAGAGAATGGATCTGCCCAGAGTGTAATTCACATCATAATAGAGATGTGAATGCGGCTATTAATATTAGAAATGAAGGATTAAGATTATTAGGGTTAATGTCGTAAATTATAATTGAGCATACCAATACGGTAGGGACTATCGGATTTTAAGCCTGTGGAGATAGAGGTTGCGAAGTCAATGAAGCAGGAAATTCTAATCATGAGCTTAGAAACATGCAAATTTATTTGTGTGAGGTTCAATATGGGGAGATTAGTATAAATACAATATAAAGGAGATGTAATATGAGTAAAATAAGGTTGGATTTTATCACTAATTCTTCAAGCTCTAGTTTTATAGTAGTAGGTAAAAATGTAGAATTAGATGAAATAGATTTATCTAATGGAGATTATCTATTTATGGGTAAACAGTTGTGTGATGGTCAAGATGTCGTTAAAGTAGATGCTGATATTTTGAAATATCTTAAATCACATTTACATAGTAATTATGGAGAATTAAGACTAGGAGATTATTATATATCACTTCTAAAATCCTTCATGATAAAATCTGACGAAGATGATGATTGTTTATTTACTATTAACGAATTAAAACAATATGTAAAAGAATATGAATCATTTCAAATCATATCTGTTGAAAAGGACTATCATGGTTCGGAAGATGTTAATGATTTAAGAAATAATTATTAGAAAGAAGGTTATATATTGGCAAAGGTGCGTTTGGATTTTATCACAAATAGTAGTTCTAGTTCTTTTGTAGTTATAAAAAAGATAGATGATTGTCAAGAATTTAGAAACCTACTAAAAGAAGAATTGGGAAATGTAGGATTGAAATTAGCAAACTCATTTTTCAAAAAAGGTAAAGATTATCGAAAATATAGCGATGGTGGAACAGAACTTCACGACTATATTAAAGAAAGTGATTTTGATGAAAATTCTTCATACCTAATGTCTACTCACTATACATATAGTAATGACTCAAATGATTTTAATGGAGACGATGTGTTCTTATCTAATAAATTGCCAGATTGTAAATTTGTAAAAACAATATATCAAGGGGAGGAAGAATAGTATGAGCAAATATAGGAAAGATTTCGTAACAAATTCTTCATCAAGTTCATTTGTTTGTGATGTTTGTGGAGAAACTGCTTCTGGTTGGGATATGGGCTTAAGTGATGCAGGTATGTATCAATGTGAAAATGGTCATACAATTTGTGAGGATGAAGCAGGATCTATTAATTGGAAAGAATTTCTTCAGGAAGTTATTGACCAAGATGAACACACATCCGATGGAGTAAAATTAATTGATGAACTTGACAATATGGAGGATTCTGAATTAGAAGATTTGGCAATGGATTATGATTTTAGATATGACATGTCACAAAAATATTGTCCTATTTGTAATCTTTCAACTTATATAGATAAAGATATGTTATCTTATCTGCTTAAATCTAGAGACTTAACAAGTGAAAATATTTTAAATGAAATTAAAACAAAATTTGGAACTTATGATTCATTTACAAAATATCTAAGCAATAAATAACTAAAATATAAATTATAGGATTCTGAAACTAGCCTGTATCAAGGGTTTCAGAATCCTATTTTACGATAAAAATTGCATTTGATTCTAAATAATATAAAAAGGAGAGATTAATTATGTATACTTATGGAGAATTCTTAAATAAAGCTAAAGCCAGCAATGAATATTCAATGGAGGAATGGTTCAAAATTTTTCAGATATTATTCAATCTAAAAGACAATGTACAATTTTATGCTGATTGGGAATATGATATTGGAAGCGTTTTTAAATTAAATGAAAATTAAAGTAATCCGCAATTGTAAATCATGTATTTATCATTATTGGAAATATTTAGAAGATGATATGTATTATGAAAAAGGTGGTTGTCTTCAATTTTCTCCAATTGGATTAAGATTAGAAGATGTTGAAATTATTATAGAAACTTTGTCAGATAAACCCAAACATTCTGTTGCAATAATTTATGATGTGTGATATTATGAATATATGAATATATAAATAAATATCTAGGAGGTACATAAAAATGACTACAAAATCAAATACTAGAGAGTTACACATTGCATCCATTAACAATTTGTTAGTAAAGCATGGTGCTGTTTTAGACAGATGTGGCACATACAAACTTGGAGATTATAAATTTGATACACGCGCTGTAAATTTGAAAATCTTTTCTGGTAAAATTAAAATCAAGTCAACTCCAATGATGAAAGTTACTTTAGATTCATTGGAAAGATTATTAAAAATTTATGAAAAGGAGGAGAATTAAAGATGAAATACAATAGACTTCTCCAAGAGGTGATCCTAGAAGCCAAACAACTCAACATCCCAATCTCTCAAAACATTGATCCTAATGTAATCATTAATACTAGAGCAAAAAGATTTGGACAATGTAAAAGAAGAGGAGATAAATTTTTAATTGAATTATCTTCAATCTTTGATAAAGCAGAAGATAAAATGGTAAAACAAACTTTGGCCCATGAAATTCTACATACTTGTCCTGACTGCCTCAACCATCAAGCAAAATGGAAATCTCATGTAAGCAAAATGAACAGAGCATATGGATATAAAATTGAAAGAACCAATTCTTGTGAAAACATTGGTGTGACTAGAGAAATATCAAAGAATGCTAAATATACAATTGAATGTCAAAAATGTCATACTAAAGTATATAAAGATCGTATATCAGGTATAATTAGGAATCCTGAAAATTATCATTGTAAATGTGGTGGAGAGTTGGTAGTGAGTTGATAAAGTATATTAAGGAGGTTGAAAACTGATGATTCAAGAAATATCTAAATATAATGGTTTAACCTTTAATGATTCAATTGCAAGAAAATTCTCAAGAAGAGAAAATAATAATTTCTACACATACGCCATTAATCAACTTAATAATCCATACACCAATAAACCTTATAGAGATTATGATTATTGTCAACCAGGATACTTAGGAGGAAAAGGTAAAGATTGTTGGAGAGATTACGAAGATATAGAAATAACAAGCAAAGAGATACTTAATTCTGTAAGGAGAGATTTAAGACGTTTAGGCTATAAATTACTTAAGACAACATATGAAAAATATATTGCAGATGATGATTGTTGGAAAGTCGCATTTTGTATGGCAGATGATGATTATCACTGGTACAGACAAAATGATGATGGAACATGGTCACATAAAGTAGGACCATATGGTGTAACAAATAAAGACAGGAGTAGAAAAGTAATACATAATCCAAAGGAGTGTAATAGAGGTAAATACACAGCTTTTGTAGGATTTTATTTAATTAAAAAGATTAAAGGAATGGAAAATAAATGTGTTTAATAAATGCTTCGAAACAATGGATTGAATCTATTATCCGAGGACGTTTCAAACGACCAAGAATTGAATCATATCATACTAAATGGAAGAATATATATTTTAAAAGGGAGATGATTTAGATATGAATTTAGTTGACTGTGCAGAATTAACAACTAAACCACAAGATATAAATACTGATAAACATTTTTATGGAGCGTTTGGTAGTTCTGAAACAGAGGTATCCGCAAAACACATTGTAAGATTGGCACAGAAAAAAGAAGGATGGTATCCATTTACATTAGAAGAAATTAAAGCACAATATAATGAAACTGGCTATATATATTTTTGTTTTAATGAATTATTATCAAGAGATTTCATTATTAAAAAAGAAGGGAAATATTATTTTACTTCTGAATTTATATCAAGGGTGTTTATGACTAGTAGAAAATAAAATTACCATTTGAATCTATATAAACTAAAATAATTATGTGAAAGAAGGAAAGTTGAATGATTTTTATTATAATTGGGGCAATAGTTGGTTTATGCTTAGGAGTATTTTGGGCTTTGGACGAGGC
>Ga0209728_1001672_pt1 | contig 12914 bp, 14 predicted proteins | sample RifGroD1_FD_183997 | JGI IMG/M metagenome (GOLD analysis project Ga0209728, IMG submission 183997) | Groundwater microbial communities from Rifle, Colorado, USA - Groundwater D1 (SPAdes) (version 2) | ecosystem: Environmental > Aquatic > Deep subsurface > Groundwater | place: Rifle, Colorado... | reverse complement strand
ATTGGTCAACTCAGTGATGAAATAGAAGAATTTGAAGAAGATTAATAATTGAATTTTGGGTGTATAGTGCTTGTCTGTAGGTTCAGACAGGTATTTTTATGTCCAAAATTATATAAAATGTGAATTTGATTAAAAGGAATTTAAGGGGTGATTTAATGGCTGGAAGACAAAAGAAAGCTCCCACGGTGCAAAATAAGGTTCAGTCATTGTCTTGTGCATGTTGTGGGGAGTTAAAAAAAAGAAGTGACTTTTATGTAAGTTATAATCCTGTGCATACCACTGGTTTATTGCCATATTCAAAGCAATGTTTAAAAAAAATGGTAGCCGACGAAAATGGAGTTATTAATTTAGAAAAACTGAAAAGTACCTTACAAATTATAGATAGACCATATGTGTACGATATTTGGAAATCTTCATTACAAGAAAATGGAGATTCTTTTGGGGTATATATGAAAAATTTATCGCTTCCACAAAATCGTAATTTAATTTGGAGGGACTCGGTTTTTCAACCTCAATTAAGTTCGCAATCAAATTCTAATATGAAAGATAATCAATATGATTTTATTGCTACTGATGATATAGTTGAAAAATGGGGAGTTGGCTATTCTACTGATGAGTATAATTACTTTGAGAAGAAATGGAATAAGCTTATAGACAATTATGGAGAAAAAACATCTTTACATATCGAAGGACTAAAAACTTATATTAGATTTAGAGTTAAGGAAGAAATGGCAACCGCCAAAGGCGACGTAAGAGATGCAAAAGATTGGGCAGCATTAGCTAAAGATGCTGCAACAGCAGCTAAGATCAACGTTTCTCAGTTATCAAAATCTGATATTAGCGGAGGAGTTGATTTACTTCCTCAATTATTTGAAGCAGTTGAATCTGCTGTCGGCATTATACCAACGTTGCCATATCTAAAAGAGCAACCTTATGATGATGCAGATTTAATTATTTGGTGTATAGTCAATTACAATCGTAGATTAGAAGATAAATCAAGAATTGTTTATAGGGATATTTGGAATTTCTACGATGAAATGCTTAATGAACATTTTAAACAACAGGGATATGATAATAAAACTATATTATTAGAAAAGAAAAAAAGGAATAATGTATTTCGAGATTTAGGAGAGGTTTACAAAGAGCCTATCTATGAGGATGGTGATATGTAATGGCAAGTTTTTCAAATTTTGAGTCTAAAAACGATAAACACACAAAAGATAGATATGATGTATACGAATGTGAATTTGAGACTCCATTTAAATCTTCTGAATATAATTCAACTATAATATCTAAACATATAGTAGAATTTACCGAATTGTGTTCATTTCTTCGCTGGATGCCTGATATATTTTGGGATATGTATAAACCAGAAATAGGTGGGTTAATTTTTGATTTACACCAAAGAGTGATGCTTAGATTAGTATCTAGATTTCCTGAAAACTATTTTTGCGCTCCTCGTGGTATTTCAAAAACACTAATACATATTATGAATCAATATCATACAGCTTGCTGTTTTCCCAATATATCAACTTCGGTAACAGCATCTACAAAAGAAAGTGCTGTTAAAATATGGAAAGACAAACATGATGAAATTTTAAGATTCTATCCATCTTTTGCAGATAATATTAAAACAGCAAATTTTTCTAAAGATACGGGCAGAGTTGAATTTGTAAATGGTAGCATTGTTGATAGTTTGGCAAATTCCCAAACATCAAAAGGTCTTAGACGTAGGCGTGGAGGCTTAGAAGAATCGGCATTAATTGATAAAGAAACTTATGATGATGCAATAGAGCCTATTTTTAATATTGCACGAACTACTATGACCAGTGAAACTGATCCAGAAGAACTAAATGGGCAAATAAATAGATATAGTACAAGTGGTTATAAAAATTCAGATGAATATGAGAAAATACTAACTATGTCTCATAATATGATTGATTTGCAAGGGTCTTTTGTATTTGGCTCAGATTGGTTTATTCCTGTTCATTTTGGAAGACAAAAAAAATCAGTAATTGATAAATCAAGAAAAAATAATATAATAAGATTCCGTCAAAATTATCTGTGTGATTGGATAGGTGTAAGTGATGGCGGTCTTATTAATATTAGCAAATTAATTAAAGCTAGAACATTAAGTATGCCTGAGTTAGAATGTCCTAAAGATAAGCGAGGAAATTTAGATTTATGCGAATATGTTATTGGAGTTGACGTTGCGAGAAGTAATGCGGATTCCAATAATAAGACTGCTATCATTGTTCTTAAAATAATTAGGAATCAATCTGGTTCAATACGTCAAGTCCAGTTAGTTAATATAGTAACTCCTCCAAATGGATTGAATTATGAAGAACAATCTATTGTAGTGAAAAGAATTTTTTATAAATATGGTGGCAATTTAGATTTAGCTAAATCAAGGGTAAAAGCAGTTGTAATTGATACAAATATTATTGGACAAGGCTTGCTAGAAAAGTTGCTAGAAGATGTAACTGATCCTGAAACTAATGAAGAATTAGGTTGCTGGGGAACTATCAATACAGACGATAAACCAAAAGTTAAAGATGCTCCAAATATTATATATGGTTTAAAATCTCAAGGAATAAACGGGGATATAATTAGAATCTTCATTGATAGTGTTGAATCCAATAAATTAAAATTGGTAAAACCATTTGATGATATTAGATCACACCTATCTAAAGAAGATAGCGAATTAGAATTTGAGGTAGCGTGTTCTCAAATGCAAATATTGATTGACGAAGTTGCTAATTTAAAATTAAAGAAAACTCAAAATAGCATTACTGTTGAGCAAGTTATAAAAAGAGTAGACAAAGATAGATATTCAGCTGTTGCTTATGCGTTATATTATATAGCTCAATTTCTAGAGCAAGATGAAAAAGATGATGATTATGATTTTGTATTTACTTATAGTTAACTGAAATATAAAACTATTACAAATAGAAAGGAGGTTTTTAATTGGAAGAAAATATAGTATCTATCCCACTCGAAACTTCTCATGCTGTTGAATTGAATTCAATGACGACTTCAACCTACTTTTTTCAAGAATCATTAGCAAGTGGAACTTCTGTTGAACAATTAAAATTATATATAAAATATCCCATGAGATATAACCGTGAGTTAAGGCAGTTGTCAAGAGAGGCATATAACAGTAATGGTCAATATGCCAATGTTTGTTCTTATATGACAACCATTCCTACTTTAGATTCCATTACTGTTTGTAATGAAAATACCCTTACTAATCAAAAGAAACGAAAGTATTTTAAACAAATTTTAAAAAAGATTAATCATAAACTTACAACTAGAGACATTTTGTTAAATTGCTATATTGATGGGATGTATGTTGGAATACTCAGGAATACTTCTGCAAATAATAAAGATATTCAGCCACAGCAAGGCTTTATTGATAGTCTTGAACAATTAGAAGGTCTATCTTTAGATGATAATATGCAAATTCAACCATTGGATTTAGATTATTGTAAGTTTATTGGATTTCAGAATAATGTGCAAGTTGTAGCTTTTAATTTGATGTATTTTGACCAGTTTAAGCATGGGGGACTATTACATGAAATTAAAAATTTTCCATTGGATTTCATTCAAGCTTACATTGCATATAAAAAAGATGCATCTAAACAATGGTTTACTCTTAATCCTAAGACTACTATTGCCTTAAAATTAAATGCAAATATTAGAGAACCTTTCGGGCGTCCTCTTGGGCTTGCTGCTTTATTTGATATTAGATTTGCAGAGGATTATTATACATCTCAAATAAATACAGTTAGTGATTTGGCAAGTAGTATTTATATGTTACTGCTTCCAGAAGGTGAAAAAACAGGAGCGTGTTCATTAAATAAAGATCAGCAAAAAGCATTGGTATCTGCATTTGAAGGAGCAATAACTGTAAATACAGCAAATACTAGTGGTAAATCCAAAGTAAGTAAAGTGACGCTCGCCCCTGGTGCAAAAATAGAGCGTATGACCAAAGATGCATCCTTATTAAAAGATACGTTAAGTGATGAAAATATAAATAAAATATCTACATCGTTGGGCTTCGCTGGTGCAAGCTTGAATGCTCAAGGAAATGGTGGTGCAAGCTATTCAACACTTGCCGTAAATATCAACTTAGTATTAACACAAGTTTTTGCCTTAGTTGAACAAATTGCATATGAATACAGTAGAGTTTTAAATAGTCTTACTAACTCCAAAGGAAATGAGATCATAGATATAAAGTATTTAAGAACTTCGATTTTAAATCAGACAGAAAACTATGGTAGGGCAAAGGAGTTGTATACCCTTTGTGGTGGTACTATTTCTCATGTAGTTGCTGAAGCTGGTTATGATATTGATGATTATGTTGCAATAAAACAAATGGAATCAGATAATGATTATTCTACATTATTTACTCCAAATATAACCGCATTTACTAATAATGGAGATTCAAATTCCAATGGTAGACCGTCAGATGATTCTTCTAAAAATGACAATACAGTAAAATCAAAATCAAACGGAAGTAATGGAAATCCAAAACCATCAACTAAAAAATAAAACGATTGATTAAACTTATAAAAATAGTTACTAAATATGTAACTATTTTTATTTTGATTTAAATTAGGAGGTGAAATATTGAAAAATAAAATTATTGAAATATCAAAAATGAATGAAGTTACAGGTAGAAGCTCAATAAAGATTGCCTTGCATGAGATATATGATTCCTCAGATACTTATAATAAAAACGGCATATCATGGAATGAAACATATACAGAAAATAATATAGACTCATGTATTGGAATGCCTATTTGTGTTTCGTTTTTAGATGAAGCAAATACAATACCTTCTGGACATGGAGAGTTTGAAATTTTAGATGATGGCACTGTATCTTTTGGCAATTCTTCAGTTGTTGTAGGCTCTATTGAAAAAGCATATATAAGCAATGTAGAAATAAATGGAGAAGATAAGAAAGTTTTATTAGCTGAAGGTTATTTATTCTCACAACGATTCACTTCATTTGTTGATTGGCTAAAGGAAACTATGGATTCCGAACAAATAACCACATCTATTGAAATAGGAGCTAAATCTCCAAATACAGAAATAGTTTATGATGGTGGATACAAAGAAAAAGGCAGAATACCTCAAGATTATTGTTACACAGCTTCCGCAATTTTATATGTGATTGAGGCTGCCGATGATTCAGCCGTAGTTTTAGAAGTCAATCAATTAAATAAAAATAATACCGAAAAGGATGTGACCACAGAATTGAAAAATAAAAAGAGAACAATAAAAGGACAGACATTTGAAATGAATGCTTTAAATTATTATGATATTTGTTCAATTATAACTAAAGCGTTTAACAAGCTTATGTGTCCTACTTGTAGCGATTGGTGCTATGACTACAATATACATAAATTTTATCCAACTGAATCATATGTAATTATGCAACAGTACTGTAAAGCTGGTGAATATTGGAAAGTCACTTATGCAATCACTAATGGAGAAATTACTCTTAGCAATGTTGTAGAAGTAGAGGAAGATTGGAAATCCGTCAATGAAGTAGAAGAAGTAATGGTTGATATGTCTTCCATGAAGGAAGATTTCAATAATAAAGAAGAAAAAAATGCTTGTAAAAAGCAAGAAATGAATACTAACAAAGGAGGTAGTAATACGATGGATGAAACTAAATTGGCTGAAATTAATGCTAAATTAGATGACCTAACATCTAAATTGACAGATTCAGATTCAAAAATTTCAGAATTAAATAGTGCTATAGTTGAAGCAAATAAAAATATTGAAGCAAAAACTGTTGAACTTAATTCCGTAACTGAAGAGCTGAACACACTGAGGGCATTTAAAGAAGAAAAAGACTCAGAAGCTAAGAAGGCTGAAATTAATTCATATTTTGTTGAGGAAGTTAAGAAAAATGGATTTACAGAGGTTGAGCTTAACTCTCTAAAATCAGAATATGTAGAAAAAATGGATATGGATGGACTAAAGAAAGCTGAAGCAGAGCTATGTGTGAAAAAAGTTAAAGAACTTAATTTAATACAAAAAACTGTAGAAGTTAATTCAGCAGATAATTCAGATTTATTTATGGCAATTCACAACACTGAAAAATCAGATGAAGATATATCTGATTTATTTTAATTAACAAAAATATAAGGAGGAAATAATAATGAGTTTATTTAAATTCGCTTCAATTCAGGCTATAACATTTGCAAAAAATAATCCAAGAGTTAAATGTGCGACTGATGTAAAAAATGGTTATGTATTCACTATCGATGACAATGGTTCAAACTACAAAGAAGAGGCAGTAGCTTTTGCAGATGCCGCTGGAGCAAAAGCAGGTGATGCTTATGTTGCTATGAACATTATAGAAACGCCTGAACTTTGGAGATTGTCAGAACATAAAATAGCTGCTGGTGAGTTCATTAGAGCAATAAAGTTAGATGACCTTGTTGGATTTCCAGTTGAGTTATCTTCAGACTTAGTTACAACAGCATATGCTGACGTAGCAGTTGGAGACGTTGTAGTACCTTCAAATAGCACAGATGATGCCGCAGCACCTTTGGTTTGGAAGAAAGCTGTAGCTACTGGATACACAGTTGGTATAGAAATACTTGAAAAAACAACTTTTGGTGGAACTGGTTTCTACGGTAAGATTGTTAAGAACTAATCTAAAATATAAAAAGGAGGATTAATAATATGTCTAGTTTAGAATTAAATAACTTCAGACCTAATGCGGAAGTGAACAGTATTGTTCCAGAGCATAAATATACAGAAAAATCACCAGTAGTAGAAATATTTTCTGCAATGTCAAAAGGTGAAGATACAAGCAAATACGGAGAAAAGGCTAATAAAGCATATAATTACATAAAGACACTTGGAGCAAATGCTGAATCTGGTGATGGTAAGGCAAAGGTTGAATTGAATACTATAACTTCAGTTCAGATTCAAGCACCACTTTTGAAAAGACTTCAACTTTTTAACTTTATGGGTAATGTAATTAACGTTGCTTACGACGAAAGATTACTTTATAAGGTACATAAGTTGCAGGGTAAAATGTCTGGCATGCAAGCAAATCAGGGCGACGTACCATTCGCAGCTGCAACTTGGGATTATAGAGAAATGGCAACTCAGACAATATCTGGTGGTATGTCTGTTAATTATAGAGAACTAGCTGCTGGTAACTTCTCAAATCAGGGAGTTCTTGCTGAACAAGTTGTCACCGATATGACAAATAAAGTATTTGCTAAAGTTATATCTGATCTTTATACAGCTGTTAAATCTGCTACAGGAATTAAAAACTATAGCGAAGCAGCTGGAATTACTAAAACTGCATTACAAACTGCTATTAAGAAAGCTCGTAGATTTGGTAATGTCGGTATATTTGGCGATTACAATGTTACAAGTCAGATTAATGAGTTTTCTGGATTTAACACTGATACAGCAGGTGCACTTGCAAAACAATTGCCTCTTTCCACAGTTGAAGAAATAATGAAGACTGGTTTGATTAGTACATTTTTCGGTACTCCTGTAACCGAAATTCCAAATAGCTATAACCTTACAAAACTGAATGCTGCTGGTACTGACTATGATTTGTATTTACCAGATGGTCTTTTGTTCTTGCTAGTAGCTGGAGAAATGGCTCCATTACAAATCGGTATGAGGGGTGGGCTTACTTCTAAGTCTGGTTTTGATGTAGTAATGGGAAATGAAATCACAAGATTTGATATGGAATTTGGAGATGTTTTAATTCCTGAATATCTTCCTATGATGGGTCTTATTAGTGATACAAATTTTGCACAAGTTAAAAGTTATTAACTAAAATATAATTATTAGAGAGTACAATTGTACTCTCTAATAATTATATAAAATGATATATTGCGGAGGTTATTATGGAAAAAATAAAAGATAATATTACAGAAAGTAAATCATCTTATACTCGTCCAAATATGGATTCGTACACTACAGTTCGCTCACTTTGTTCGTGGGATTTACATTTCGCCATACATGGAATACAAAATGCAGACAAAGTAATAAAACCATTTGGAACAATTGATCTTTTAAATAGAGAAATTAAGTCATGTTGTGATAACAATAATGCGTTTTTTGTGGGTACTGGCAAAGGCGACCATGCAAGAGTGTATATTGAAGATGATGACATGAGAATATTTGTTGGTTTTGATTCTGAAGACGGAAAACGTAAGCAGAATATACTAACTGAAGAAAAATGTTTAAAATTATTTGAGTATAAAACTCAATCAACTTTTGAAAAAAATATTCAAGAAGAAGTTATAACAGAGGCAGAAAAAGACTTTATTATAGCATGTGCTAGAAAAAATAAAGTAAATGATTTTGAAAAAATAAATTTTCTTGAACAATATACAAATAAAAAATATAAAATATAAGGGAGGACACCAATATGGGTACTCCGTTACAGCAAGCTTATGACTTGTTTTTTTCTAAAATAGATGACGACTTATTTGGTTTAGAATTACAAATATTTAATTGGCTAAATTCTGCAATATCAAAAAGTAAAAAGTTTGTGATAAATAACTTAGACTATACTTTAAATGATAATTCTGATTATGACGGTAATTTTAATAATTATCTTACAGATGATGAACTAGAGTTAATTGCTATGCAAATGAAATATGAATATTATGATAAGAAAAATGCGTACTTAACTAGTTTACGTAGAGAAATCGGAACCAAGGATTTTAATTCATTGCCAGATAAAAAACGGGAATTAGATGGTATTCAAAACTCTATGAAGTTATTAAAGGAAGATATAAAAGAATTAAAGCAACAATTCAATACATACCAATATAATTAAGGAGGGATATTTTGAAAGAGATTTTAATTAAAAGTTATCTAGGCGAAATGTCCTTATCTTTTTTATGCGATAAGGAATGTAGAAGAATTAATGCAATTTTAAATATGATTGAAACTGAATTTAATACTTCTATGTCCGAACATCTAGAATTAAGAAAATATTTGCTTGATACTTCAAACTTTATTCAGCGAATACCTGAAATGATTTCTGAAATCATCGAAATTGAAGGTGATAATGAATGTATATAAGAAGTGAGTGGATGTCTAATAGTGATATATCTGGCGATGATTTTTCTAAACAATTACAGATAAAAGAAGTCAAAGATAGATTTGAAATTCAAAGATACCAATCTAATGAAGGCTGTTCTGTAAAAATAGACGACGTAATTGAGCAAGTAGTGGTTCAAGTATATACTAATGTAATAAATAAAAATGAAGGATATCTAAAATTACATTGTGATTTAGATAGTGTTGTTAAAACTGGTTCAATTGTCGAATATAAGAACGAAAAATATATTGTAGTTAATGCCATTAATAATAATGAAGCTTATAAAAGCACAAGAATGATGCAATGCAACAACACATTAAAGTTCTATAAAAACCACATTTTATTTCAAGTTCCTTGTATAGTTGGCAAGGGTAATATAAATATGGACGAAAATAGATTTATATCAATTACTGCTGATGAATATATTTTGGTTTGTCCGAATATATTGGATACTTCAAATATTGATTTAAATACTAGGTTTATATTGACTGGCAGTGCTTATCAAGTACTTGGAATTGACAATATTAGTAGTGTTGGTTTGCTTAATATTAGGGTAAAAGAGGACTCTATAGTAGAGGATGATAATTTAAGTTTAGGTATTGCTAATTATTATAGTAATCAAATTGTTGACGGAATTTCAATATTAAATGCAAGTCCTATCATGCTTAATGTATTAGGTGGAACAGCACAATTATTAGTTGAGTGTACTCGAAATAGTGATCTAGTAGTAACCCCAATAGTTACATATGTATCAAGCAATATTAATGTATGCGAAGTATCATCTAGCGGATTAATTACATGCATTGGAACTGGACTGTCAACTATAACAGCTACATATAAAGGTATTTCTGTTAGCATTCAGGTTAGCGGAATTGTAGATGTTCAAGACAATTATTCTGTTTCAATATCTGGAGTTGATTATCTAAAATATAATCAAGTTGATGATTATACGTGTGAATTTAGTAATAATGGAAGTCCAGTTGAAATAAACGGCTATTGGTCTATATTGGCTGATGATGGTATAAGTAGCACAAATTTAGCATCTATAACATCTTCAAATTATGATTCCTGCATAGTAAAAGCAAACAATAATTCTCAATATGGTTACGTAAAGCTAAAAGCCCAGAATCAAAGTGGTGGAGTTTACTCAATGAAAAGAATACGAATAAAATCTTTAATATAGGAGGTGTGATATGATTGGAAGATTCGATAGCTTAAATAGTGATATTACTAAAATAATAACGAAGATTTTTGATAGTCCTGATTTATGTAAATTTATTTATTATGACAATCCAGACCCACTGTCACAGCCAGATTTCGATACATATGAATTAATGTATAGTAATCTCTATCCTTATTCTTATAATATTGATGAAAACACAGAAGCAAATAACTATTTAACAGTGGAGTTTTCTGACTTTAAATTATTAAACAATTGTTTCAAAGCTGGTAAGATTTTGATTAATATTATAATTCCAAAATCCAATATGAGAACTGATTATGGTTTAAGATATTACTGTATCGCCAATTATATAGATTCCCTATATAATGATCAATTTCTCTCTGGTGTTGGAAAGATAAAATTCGATTCTATGGGTAGATTATTCGTTGACAAAAACTATTCTGGCATATATTTGCTTTACGATATAACTCAATTTAATTAATATGATTGATTTAGATTTATCGTTAAAATTATTATCAGGAATGCCAATTAAAATAGATAATTTGTGTACTTTATTTCCAACTACATTAAAAAAAATTGCTGAAACTGGAGTCACTATTTATAATCAATATTTAAGTATTTTATGTTTAGAAACAGAAGATATAAAAAAGTTATATGATATAAAAGAAGATATATCACCATTTGATTTTATTACAACTTATAGTTATCACAATAATGAATACGAAAAAATAGTAATAGAAGCATTTGAGTTTTTTATTAAAGAACCTGTCAGATTTAACCGACAAGGTTTTTTTTATTTGGGAGAATTAGATTCCCAAAAGTATATTGATCAAAACAATTATGAATTATTTAGAAAAGTTATAAGAAAACAAAACTGTCTCGATTATTTAGAAGAAGAAAAGGCATTAGTTGCTGATGAAAAAACAAGAGAAATATTAGAAAAGATGAAAAAGGCAGAAGAAATGGTTCGTAAAATTAAGAACGGAAATCAAGATGGGGAGTCATTATCCTTATTTGATTTAGTTTCAATATTGGCGGGGCACGGAAACAATCTTAATCTTAGTAATATTTGGGATTTAACTATGTTTCAATTTAATGATGCTTTTAACCGTATGAAAATGCTTGAAGAATACACGGTTAATATACAATCACTCCTTCATGGAGCTGACAGTAAAAAAATCGAACTTGTCCACTGGATGAGTAAAATTAAAAAAGATTAATAGGAGGAATAATTTATGGCTAGATATGGTTTGCAAACGGTATGTGACGTTGTACTGTATAACCTTGTGACTGGTAAGCCAGCACTTAGATTAGATACGTTGAAAATGACTTCATTGGAGTCAAAGGCTTCAGAAGTATCCGCAAGAGGTGGCGCAGGAAACGCAAAATTACTTACATGGGATTTTGATAGAGAAGAAATGGTAAAATGCCAAGATGCTTTGATAAGCATGAAATCTTTGGCTATGTCTACAGGAAATGCAGTAGCGACTGGTGTGGCACAAGTGCATCACTGGGAAATTTTGACCGCAGATTCTTCTAATATTGTTACTCTTACGCAAGCTCCAATTATAGGTGCGTCCAATACATTATTCATTTACAAATACGCAGATGGAGAAGAATCTTTAGAGCAAACTTTAGGAACTCCGTCGACTACAGTAAATACATATAGTGCCTCTGGTGATGGAAGTAAGACTATTACTTTTAATGCTACTTCTTGCCCAGCTGGAACTACAGTAATTGCATATTACCAGTATCTTACAGATGCAAATTCAAATACTGTAACAATTACTAGTAATTCATTCCCTGGTTATTACAAATTCGTAGGTAAAACTACTCTTACAAATGCTTCTACTGGTGTTGCTGAGTCATTCCAGTTAGTAATGGGCAAGGTTAAAGTTAAGCCTACAACAACCTTTTCAATGAGTGCTTCTGGAGAACCTACCGTTTTTGATATGGACATAGAGTGCTTTAAGGAGAATGCAAATACCAACATGGTAAAAATGATTCGCTATATATAATAAACTAAAATATAAAATCAATAGAGGATTGAAATATATCCTCTATTGGATGAATAGGAGGAATCATGATAAAAGATAATATTGAAATTAAATCAGTTGAAAGAGAAGAATCATTTGGTTTGTTTATGATAACTGATGTAGAAGAAGATAATATAATTTTTACATCGAATGGATTTAGTATTAGAGCAAATCTTAATATTTCACAAGAAAAGAAAAATGAAATACTGAATATAAAAGAAAGATATATTGGAAAATGGACTGAAATTCACTATTATGGTGATTTGGGTAAAATACAAGAAGTTGAATTTAAGCCTATAACAGAATTTTTCATAGTAAAGTAATAATGCATCCTAATCATATTTATAAAAGGAGTGATATTAATACGCTCCTTTTATATTTTGTCTATTAATTTTAACTTACGAACATAACGAGACTCTTCTCGTTTCTATAATAACAATTCAAGAATAATCTCAAAATTTCAATCAAACGAAGATTTTATCAAATTTTCAAGTTTTCAACACCTACAGCCACAAGGCTTTCGATTTTTTAACAAATTCAAAAACATAAACAAAAATATAAATAAAGGAGGTAATTAAATTGAATCAAT
>Ga0209728_1001670_pt1 | contig 12942 bp, 23 predicted proteins | sample RifGroD1_FD_183997 | JGI IMG/M metagenome (GOLD analysis project Ga0209728, IMG submission 183997) | Groundwater microbial communities from Rifle, Colorado, USA - Groundwater D1 (SPAdes) (version 2) | ecosystem: Environmental > Aquatic > Deep subsurface > Groundwater | place: Rifle, Colorado... | reverse complement strand
AATATAAATTATATAAAATCCTCCTTCCGACTCCCACTAACCCAAACACCACGCACACAATGCCACCTATAAGCCCTTAGAATCTATATCCCTATACAATTCCATTCTAACACGTTTTAAACCTGTTGAAATCGAAATACAGGTATAAGGCCCATGAATACTAAAATAATTTATATAGTTGACATTGTATCATATAATCATTATACTGTTATTAATTACATATTAAATCATATGAAAATTGAAAGGAATGAATCAAAATGAGAAAATTAACTTTTGAGACTCTAGTATCTAAAGTAACACCAGAAGACGTTTTGCAAATAAAACCCTATACGGAGCGTGGTAAAAAATTTAAATCAGCAATCGTACAGTTAGGGGATAAATATTATACAGATTATGGAGTTTTTGAAAATCTTAAAAAGTCACTTGAGAAAAGAAATATAAAATATATTGTATCGAAAATCTAAGCACTAGAAATAGTGCTTTTTCTTTTGTCTCACACCCTTTAAAAATCCATTTTTATAGGTTATTTGAGTTTTTAAAAGTGAGCTATAGTAAGGGTTCTAGGGTTTTCTGTTTTGTTAGAATCTTAATATAAAAATAATTATTGTGTTAATGGGTACACTATGCTATACTATGGTATCGGATATTTTAAGGAGGTTATATTATGAAATGGGTACAAATTGATCAAGGCCAACCTACAGACCTTAGTGGGATTAAAGATGGTTCAACCAAATGGGACTGCGAGGAAATCCACTCTTCAGATATTACATGGTCAAATAAATGTATTCTCAAAAGCGAACTATTAATTGGCGAAGTTTACGGAAAACCTGTTATTATTGACGAATTTGATGGCACTATATATTCTTACGAAGTTCCTAAAGGGACAATATTCCAAGACGTTAGAAAAGATTTATGGAAAGTTGTATAATCAATTAAAAGGAAGGAAGGTCGTTTTATGAAAAAAACTAATCAAAAGGAAAATCGTACTGAAGAGTTAGAAGTTACCTTTACTTGTGGGCATGTAGTAAAGGTAAAACTTTATGGTGACGAAAAAAAGAGACTACAAGAAATTGAAGATTATCAAAGTAGAAAATGCCACAAATGTCATGTATCTACATTCCTACCTGTAAAATATCAGGATAAAGAAAATTCTACTAAGTTTAACTTTTTAAAGAAAATGAGTGAATTATGCGACAAACTACTTGACAATGAAATAGACCCTAATGATGTATTTCGTATGATTGAAAGGAATTTAAATATTCCAGATCAAGAAGAATGGGAAATAGTTAGTCAAGAACTAGACAAAATTGGCCTTAAAATAACCGATGAGAACTCAAGATATTACGGTTTTAACATTTATGCTTACTTCAATGATTATAGGGATGAGGGGCCAAAAATTGAAATTAATATTCACAACCTCAGTCCATTCTTTGTAAATATCCGAGCGATTGATAGTTATACTAATCCTCAATTTGATCATGATGAATATGGGAAAACATATGTCGATGATGAGCAATTATTTGAAGATCATCCAAATTTTAATGATTATGAAGATGGCAAAAAAACAGAATTAATGGAGGAATACAAAAGGGAAAATGATAATTGGGAGCCTTCTGAATTTGGGAAAGCAGAAACAACGGTTAAAGAACCTGAAGAAATTTGGACATGGTTAAAAGAACAAGTTGAGAAATTTCAAAAGGAATGGGAGGCATAATGCCTTCTTTTTCTTTGTCTTGCTATAGTTTTACCTTAAGCATATTCCAGTGCCTTAGAAGTGCCATTTTGAGTCTTATATCACAATATAATTACTATTTGACGTTTGTATTTATTCTATGGTATTATGTATCTATAAATAAATATTGGAGGCTATTAAAAATGAAAATGTTTGATTTTGTAAAAATCCAAAATATTGGCGTTGGTAAAATTGAAAGTATATACGATGGCTATGGTGCTAGTATTAATATCTGTGCTACATCTTATTATCGGGATCTTACAGAAGATACAGACGTTGAACCTGCCACGGAAAAGGAATACATAGAATTTATCAAATTCATGGTTAAAGAGTTAACCGCGAAATCTAAAAATAAAAGGAGCGAAGCAGCAGAATATAATCGGGAAACAAATGGAGAAGCCACCAGGAGGAAAGGAAAAGTAAGTGTTATAAATGGCAATTATGCTTATGGCTTATGTGAAAATTCAATATCTAGCTATCATAGAGGATTATTGTCTGATGCTAAGAAAACTAAGGAGTTAAAAGACAAATTAAAAAAGGAGATTGCATGGTATAAAAATAGGGATAAATTAATAAAAGATTATGAAAAAGAAATGCTATCTAAAAACAATGCAGTATAAACCCTCTAAAGACTAGAAATAATATTCTAGTCTTTTTCTATGCTCATTCAGCCCGATCAACTCATTTTCCCTTTTCAATCTTTCGCACCCTCAAAACACACCAACAAAAACTGCCCTTGTTGCCATCAGATTGCATTGCCCTTTATAATCTTACCTAGCATACCTTTTAAACGTCTCAGAATCAAAATAGGGTTAATTGTGGTTATAGATCCTATTTAATCTTTAAATTGTGTATAAATTAATTACAATAAAATAGGACTAAATAAATGTTAAAATAATTGTTTTACCTATTGACATATGACTTACAAACCGTTAAAATAAAGACAGTTAAACAATACATCACAGAGCAGACATAAACCTCTTACCTCAGTTTTTACTTAGTAACCTATCACTAAATGCAAAAATAATTATTCGGAGGTGACTTACTACATAGAAGGATCTTGCATAAAACCGAGCAGCTAATCACAAACTACGATAACCACAGAGCTTTAATTCTAGGTTATCCGTATAAGTGGACATAATGTTCTTTGACAACTAAATAATGCGAACTGACACTATAAACCTTCAAAGCTACTTTTTGGATTGACGCATTCGCGCTCATGAAAGCAAGTTGAAGGAGTAGAAACGAATAGTAAAAGCGCAAGAAACGCATTCAGTCAGTTAAAACATTCCCTTACAAAAAACTCAACTTGTCTTAATTTCTGCTCTCTTAATAAAAAAATAAAATTAAGAAAGTGGGAAATAAAAATGTCACAAAATCAAAAAGATTCATTTCTAAAATTAGCAAAGGGTAGCTGGCAGCGTTCAATCCTCAGAGACTTGCTATCAAATTCCATCATAACAAATCCTATCAAAAACCTTAAAGGCAACGCTAAATCTTATTCAAAACGCTATCAAATATCATTTTTCGCCTTACTTTTCCGAATTGAAAAAGCTGGCTACACCATAACAATCAAACCAGGCCCACTCGGTGGTCAATGGGGATCTACATATTCATTATCGGTTTAAAGTCAAAAATAAATTATTCTACTCTAAAAAAGGAGAGTGGAAATTAAGGCAAGAAACGAGTATAATTGTAAGGGAATAAAACCTCTCTTTGAAAGGATATGTCTTTGTTAGTACCTGCTAAAAGGAGATTAATAAAATGGATTTAAACGTAAAAGGTAAAAAATTGGTTGCGGTATTGGATGGAATTATTAATCAATTAGATTATAATGATTCTAAAGAGTTATTGTCTGACATCTTATCTTTGTTAACAAGTGCAAATAAACAAACCTTATTAGAACATTGTCTGACAATGTATCCCACGAGCACAAAAATTAGTTTGCTTGAAAATGGAGTTATCGAAGAAGACTAAAAATACATAAGCAGGTATTAACAAAAGCATATCCTAAAAAGAGCGTATCTTATCTTAATTCTCTACCCTTTCTAAATTCTAACATATGGGATACTTCCTCTATATCAAAATTTTCTTAAAAGCTTCCCTTCTGCTATTATGCTGAAGACTGCCAAAAGAAAATGGAGGATATACGGAGTACAAAGCAAATAGAAATATTTTAAAGGGATAAGGAGTAAGGTAAAATTACTAAAATCCCTCAATGCTTAAGCTTGTTCTTAACTCTATTCTCCTTAAAATTAAGGAGTGGTAAAAGTGATATCTTATGAAAAAATTATTAATAATGCTCCTGAGAAAATAATTGAATTTATCAATCTCTGTGTTAGTTTGAATGAAATTGAAGCATTGAAAAAATGGTTAAAAGAATGTAATGTAGAGATTCAAAGAAGGGAAGAAGCCAAAGAAAATACATTCCCCTTATATTATGAGAAAGCATATCTTGAATTAATTTTAAGTGATTAAAATCGAAATAGGAGAATAGAGCTAAGAACAAGAAAAGCAAAAAGAGGGAAGTAAACCAAAACATTCTATAAAAATCCCTTTAGTTTATCCATTATTACAATTTAATCATAACAATTACTTTAAACTAGCATAACAAAATTAAAATGCAGGTTGTTGTAATTTAATGCTAAATTGATTATACTTTAGGCTGAAGGGATTAAATTTTAAACAAGGTGTGAGCTTTTATGACAATTTGAGTTTAGACCTTGGGTAAAAATTTAAGAATGAAAGAGGTAATAATTATGAACATGTACGCAATTGTCAAGGTTTTTAACACTGGTAAAATGGAGATTCAACAGGCTACTATCGGCACTAAGGAATTTGCAGAATCTCAAATGGCAACATGCTTGAATCAGGATGAATCAAATGTATACAGAAGGAACATCAAAAAATGTCAAGAAAAAGATATTGATTTTACTATGTGGATTGAAGCCTTGAACCTACATGAAAATTTAAGAGTAACTTATCAAGTTTGTCAAATCGGAGTTATTTTATAAATCCCATCAAAAAGACATTTTATTCTAAAATATTATGTCTTTTCTTAATTATTCTATAATTGAATAGTTTAGAAAGGACATGAAAAAGTCCTTATAAAAAGGAGAGTGAAGTCATATGTCTTACATGTCAACTTCAACTATTAACCAAGCTCTTACAATGTCAAAATTAAACCAATTAGCTCCTTCCATTTTCTCTTCTGAAGCAAAACAAACTTTAACCTCTAAATATAATTTTATCCCTACGGTTCAAGTCGTAAAGGAAATGGAAAAGGAAGGTTGGCTACCTGTCAAGGCAATTGAGTCAAGAACAAACAAAGAAGAGAATCAAGGCTTCCAAAAGCATATGGTTAGATTCAGAAATTTTAATGAACAAGTTCAAAACGAATTAATGGTAGGTGATACCTTTGTTGAACTTGTTCTAACTAATTCCCATAACGGATTATCTTCTTTTGTCTTCAATTGTGGCCTATTTCGCCTAGCGTGTAGTAATGGAATGGTAGTAAGTGAATCTAGTTTCGACACTGCACGCATACGCCATAACAGTTACGAGGCCACACAAGTTATAGACATTTGTGGAGAGACTGTGAAAAAAGCTCCTATGATTACGGGAACAGTCGAAAAAATGAAGTCAATCGAATTATCTCCTATGGAACAACTCATATTTGCCAATGCAGCAAAACCACTAAGATTTGATAAGCCAAACGAAATAGACACTGAGCGTATCCTTTCTGCTAAACGTCAAGCAGATAAAGGAGATGATTTGTGGAAAGTGTATAACAGGACTCAAGAGAACTTGCTAAAAGGTAATGTGAGATATGACAGACATGACGCTCAAGGTCGATACACCGGAAGAGGCCATACTCAAGAGGTAAAAGCCATCGACAAAAATGTAAAATTGAATCAGGCATTATGGACACTTGCAGAAGAAATGGCAAAACTAAAAACTGGCAATTCCACAATCGCAGCAAGGTAAAATACATAATAATTTGTGGTATTTATGTGTACATTCTTTCTATAGAGTGTACACTATAAGTAACATAAGTTACTAATCGAAGGAGGTTTTTAAATGAATGTTTATAAAGCTATGAAAGACCAACATAAAGAAGAAATCAATAATTTCCCTATGTTCTTTGCTTTCAGTAATTCCCAATTTGAAGAAGGTATGAACAAATTAGGATTGAATTCAACCGACACAGACCAAATTCTTAGTTTAGGTGGAGGAGGTTATCTTCTCAAAAAAGACAGACCAACTTTCCGAGAAATGTTTAACAACCACAAAGAAGAAATGAAAGAAGCAAGGTCAAACGATCAATTCTTATATGATATGTTTGATTATGAGTTAGGAAATCATGAATATTGTATTACTTGGGATGTATCGGACACACTGGAAGCACTTGGAATAACTGAAAAAGAAATTGAAGCAGATCAAAGAATGGCACTTACTCTTAAAAAAGCTTGTAAAGCACAAAGCGAATGGTATTCAAAACATGGTTAAATCTTAAAATATGTTGGTTCAATAAATAATATTTGATAATGCCTAAAACTCATGTAAGCTATAACAAAAGTTAAAATAGTTTGCATGATGTTTGGAGTTTATCAAAGTAAAATATGATAAACTAGAAAGAGAGGGTGATATGTTTAAAAATATTCCTGATTTTTATCCAACTCCAGAAAAATTAATTAGGAAAATGTTAGACAAATTAGATTTTAAGCAAATTTCTAGTGTACTAGAACCAAGTGCTGGAAATGGTATTTTAGTAGAGGCAATTATTGAAAAATTCAAGCATTCACGTAGTATGTATTATAACAGGGATGCTGTATGGGACATAGACACAATTGAAATTAATGAGGATCTACAACACATTTTAAAAGGCAAAAAACATAGGGTTGTGCATGATAATTATCTGACATATGATTCTTATAAATCATATGATGCTATCATTGCAAATTTTCCTTTTTCAGATGGCGAAAAACATCTATTGAAAGCTCTAGACATGCAGGAAAAAGGTGGGCAAATTGTTTGCTTAATTAATGCAGAAACTCTTAAAAATCCATATAGTAATATTAGAAAGGAATTGCTTGATAAATTAGAGAATTACGATGCTGAAATTGAATACATCCAAAATTCTTTTATTGATGCAGAACATTCTACAAATGTTGAAATAGTTCTAATTCATGTCAATATCCCAAAACAAGAACAGTCTAGCATAATCCTAGAGAATTTAAGAAAAGAAGAACATTTTAGAGAGGAAATCCATAACAGCGGTAAAGTGGTCAATGCCGACTTTTTGAAAGGTATAGTCCAGAAATACAATTTTGAAGTAAAGTCTGGATTACGTTTAATTGCAGAATTTAACGCAATGAAACCATTTATATTGTCCACCTTTGGAGACAATTGCAGTAATACTATTCTAAATTTGACTGTAACTGATAAAGACGAAAATTCTTCAAAGGAAAACGCATATATAAAAAATGTGCGTATGAAATACTGGTTAGCTTTATTTACTAATGAAGAATTTATGGGATTATTTACATCTAATTTAAGGCAAAAATATCAATCTAAAATCAGGGAATTGAAAGATTATGACTTTTCCTTGTATAACATTTACACTATTAAAGTTCAACTAAATAATGAAATGATTAAAGGTGTGGAAGACACTATATTAAATCTATTTGAAGAGTTTAGCCATAAACACCACTGGCACGATGAAACAAGCAAAAACGTCCATTATTACAACGGATGGAAAACTAACAAAGGATGGAAAATTAACAAAAAGGTTATTACTGTTCTTAGTGGGTTTAATTCTTATAGTGGTTCGATTGATTATGATCGACATGTAAAAGATAAATTAGGGGATATAACAAAAGTATTTGATTTCCTTGACGATGGCACAACCGAAATAGTGAATGTCGAAGAGACTTTAAAAATGGCAGGTCATTACGGAAATACAAAGAAGATACAGCTTAAATACTTTACAGTCACGTTCTATAAAAAGGGAACATGCCATATTGAATTTACTAATTTAGATTTACTACATAAATTCAATTTATTCGGGTCACAAAGAAAAGGTTGGCTTCCTCCTAGTTATGGTAAAATGAAGTATAAGGACATGACGAAGGAAGAGAAAATTATTATTGATGAATTTGAAGGCCAAAATTCCTATAATCACGTAATGAGTAATACAAATTATTTTATCGTTGAAAATTCAAACTTATTAATGTTGGCATAGTCTAGAACCCCACTGTAACAAGGGTTAAATTTTCATACTATCAAATAAAATCATGTTTTTATGCCATAAGGGAAAAGATCATACCTAATCGTAAAATAATTATTTAGGGAATTAGCCTTAATTCCCTTCTAAGTTCATACTAAAAGTGATATAATATATATATCATAAGATTATGAGTTTAGAAGGCAATTGTGGAAATACTTATAACAGTTGACCTATAACAATTGAAGGAGCGTGTTAGAAATGGATAAAATTAGTTTCGACATAAACAATGGAAGCATCATTGAATTAGCACAATTTAAACATGATGGAAGTGTATCTATAACAAAGTATGATAGTAAAGGAAATCAAGAATCAAATACGGACAGCATTTCAGCAGGGGATTTTATTACAATGCTTAATTGGTACAGGTATGAAAAAGAAAAAGGCAATCACAGTTTAAATTTTGACTAACCCTTCTTTATCTCGACAGTGGGCAGGTAACATACCAATAACAAATGTTATTTGCCTAGTTTCGAAATAAAGAAAAGGAAGTGTATATAAATGAAAAATTTTGTAATTAATAACGTGAATATGGTCAAAGAAGATTTTTCGCAAATGATTAACTATGTAGCGTCAAGAGCTATCGCATTAGCCGAAGTAGAAGAAGGTATTGCAATTAATACTTCTAGTCCTTCAAACGAAAAAGATGTTCATAGTAGTATTGTGTTTTTCTTTGAAAAATGGAATAATGCTTATAAATTAGATTATGAAAGGAAAGACATATTGATTACTTGGAGGGAATAACCCGACCAAACACGAATTTGAAAGGAGTGAATTTATTATGATCAATTCATTATGGAATGATATGGACACCACTATGTTAAAAGAAAAGGAAGTTATTAAACTCATGAACGCTAAAGGTTATCAAACGTCAACTTTTCAAGAATTTGAAAGAGACCATAAGCACATGATTAATGATTCAGTACGACAGGTTGCGACATGTAAACATAATCTAGATGTAATGAAGTGTCCAAAGAATATTGGAAAGTTCTATACTGTAAAAATGTCTAATGGTTTACAGGTTAGAACATGGGAAGTAAGATAGGGCCACAAGTGCCCTCTAAACCTTCTAAACTCTATAACAGACACAGACATACACTTGATGAGTTTAGTCGGTTTATAGGATGTTTGAATCCTAAAATAAACAAAGGAGGCAAAAGCACAATGTCTTACAAAATCCTAAATCAATACATATCAATTTGCAAAAATCAAGATGTACCTGCAAACTTTTCTGGACTCATTGCTTTCAATGCTATATTCAAAAAATAAATTTATGAAAGAAGGTATTCCAATGCAAAGACCTAAAAACATGAAAAACTTAACTCATTCTGCTTCAAAATTAAATATCCTATACTTAGGTAAAGAAATTGTTTATACTGGCGAAGGTAACTCCCTAAGACCCTACAGAGGAGAAATCATTAACATTGCATATTATTCTGACCTTGAACCTGTTCCATATGCTGAAATTAAGTTAAAGATATGGAATAACCGGACAGTAACTAAGATTATGAAATTATCTGATGTTGTTTTAGTATCATCTATAAAGAAAGCAAAAGCAAAGAAATCCAAAGTAGCAGCATAATTTGTGCAACTTATGGATACATGGTACAATGCAAATATAATTATTACAAAATGTATTGTACCATGTAAAAATTAAGGAACACAAGTTGTTAAATCAAGTTAGGAGGTTGGATACATAATGTCAAACATGAATGTCTTAAAATATAATCATGATATTATATCTAGAGAAGCAAATCAGAAAGGATTTAATTATACTGGAGATAATTTATTCACATTCGTTCAATGGAGACAAAGAGGTTATACCGTAGTAAGAGGTCAAAAAGCTTTCATTAGACTGAGGTTGTGGACTTATGGAGATAATAAACGCTTATTACCTGCTCAACTATTTACTAGGGAACAAGTAACTAAATTAGATTGTGGTTGTGGTATAATGTCAGTATCAGCATAATAATTTAGTATCCGACGTTGAAGATATTTTAATTAAATTATTAGGAGGAATTAAAAATGATACAAGATGAATACAAAAAGGATTTTTTTAGTCAAAAGTTTTGTTGGGTATTAGATGGTAGAACATTTTGGCAACCTCAAAATGCAAAGGAATACTTAATTGGGATGCAAAAACGAACAGAACAATTTGCTGTAGGTTATTTGGTATTATTAAAAGATGAATATTTTAGATTAAAAGAGCAGAAAGAACAGACAAATCAATTAGAGGAATTATTAAAGGACTCTATATAAGTCCTTTAGCGTCGATACCTATACCATTTAAGTTATAACAGCGAACCTAGAATGGTTCAGAGGTATTTATACTGAGTTTGAAATTAAGATGAGAGAAGGAATTAAAATGTCAATTAAATTACCTATTGTGAATGTTAAAGATATCAATTGGAAAAATCATGATTCGTCTTTTAATATATTCCAAGATATTGTAGTAGGAGATATTGCAATTATCGAAGACAAATCAGAATGTGTTCTTCCTTTAAACGATAATGAATATTGTGTTACTATTGACAATGGCAATGTATTTATTGAAGAACATTTTACGTATGAAGAATGCAAAATATTATTTGGGAAAGACTTTGGTAAATCATACAAATACATGATTTCCCTATTGACAGATAATTGTTATGGTGATTATATTTATGGAAAATTTGTTGAAAGGGATGGTTGCCCAGTAGGTGCAGATTTTACTTATGCAGTTACTTTTGATAATGTAGAAGAAACTCATGAATACGCATTAACCAAAGCAAAATTAAAGTATGGAGAATATGCTATTCATGGATTTTACATCTAACATAAAACTATTAATTCCTTGGATTTAAGAAAGGATGATTTTAATGTCAAGAAAATCAATGTCTAGAATTGAAATAAATTTAATCAAAGATGCTGTATATAACGGCTCAAAAGTTACATGGGGAGATGTTTGCGAAAAGCAAAAGATAAAGAGGAATCACATTTCTGTAGGTGTTTATGCAAGTGGAAACCATGTAGTAAACATTGTTAGAGATGAACATATTATTGACCATATTGAATATAACAAACTAATGAGACCAGGGAGAGCATTATTTGTTAATGGTGAATGTCTTAATACGGGATACCTAAATAGTGAAGAGGTTAAAAAATGGAAAGATAAAATTAAGGGAATAAATATTGATTCTTCTATTGCATCAGAAAAATATCATTAATTTGTAATATTTCCAAAATTACAAAACCCTTGCCCCACTAGGCTTTTATAATTCAATATTTGCCATAAAATGTTATTTTTATTTGGTTGAACAGAAAGGAGTGGTTATAGATGGAAATCAAACATTCTTGTTGGAATTGCTTATTTTTAGACTGTGATCATGCGGAGTATAAGTCTTGTTTAAAGAAACATAAACTTAAATTCATCTTCAATGTCAACAAATGTTCGGACTGGGATGGTTAATATCGATACCCAAAATATGGTATAACATATCCAATATTATCTTCCAACTTTATTTTTATATTTACCCAAAACGCTATTGTAATTTATCCCAAACTGAAATATAATTAAACCAAGAAATAAATATTAAAAAGAGGAGAGGGTGTTTAAATGTTTGAAAATGTTGTTAAAAACTATAAGAACTTTGTCATCAAAACTGAAGAAGGAATTGAAAAAGGATTGTTCTTTAGAAATCCAATTCAGAAAGTAGATTTCGGAACATGGGATGAAGATCAATTTAATGCTTATACATATCTTTCAAAAATCAAAAATCCTTTGTTCAGGTTTAAAGAAATATTAAAAGGTAATCGTAATATTATTGCCAATATTGAGAGATGGGCAGAAAACGACGATGGAAGTTGGGCAGGTTTTAAAGCAAATGTATTGTGCTTACCAATTTATTTTAGCAGAGTGTTTAGGCGTTTAGAGGCAATTTCACAGTCATTAGATTCTAATATACAAGAGATAAGATCATATGGTTATGAAAGTCAATATAATAAATGTGGTGGATTATGTGTAATTGAAAGGACTGTATTTAAATTAAAGAATGGCAAAAAGATTAAGATTAATAAACCAGAATTATTTAATTACACATATGGACATAAGGTTGAAAAAGTAATTGATTCTGATAATGTAGCTTGAAAGGCAGATTTCCTAGTATCATAAAATAATTAAAAGAAAGCGGTTTTAACAATGGAAAAGCAATTTACTTTAAGAGAATTAGAAACTATACATCAATTCTTTATGGATGGCAAAATAGGTCAGAGTAACAAAGAGTTAATCTTAGATCAAGAGGTTGCCGATAAGACGGAACAATTAATTCAAAAGTATCAAACTAAAAACTTTGAAAAAGGAATTATAGTTATCAATGCAAATTTCTCTGCTAATGGCGGAACATTTTATGTCACAAAATTGAACATTGTAAATGAAGATGAAGCAGGTATTCTTGACTTTGATATTAAAAACAACGCATATAAGGGTTTATACGGCAACGAAATAGGATTCATGATTGAACCATTTGATTATCCTAATGTAGAACCTTATAATCGACAACAACCCTATTATTTTACTGATTATGGTAGTCTAGACAAGAAGGAGTTCTCTAAATTTAATCTTTATTTATTAAAGAAAAGAGATTGGGATTCTAGAACTCATCGAAGACTTGACAAATTTGATTACAATTATATTTGGCATACGGTTAAATTTGATATGTTAATTGAGGAAACAAACCTTCATGAATTCATTAATAATTTTCTAAATATCTATAACATGGACGTTATGAAAGCTGATATCTTAAGTTATCTGGCATAAATTATAACTTTTATCTGAAATTATTATAAATAAGAAAGGATGATAAAAATGGAAACTATAGCGTGTGTTTCTGAAATAAGAAACAAGATTGAACGAGCAAGAATTAATGTGGCACAAGGAATGGATGGA
>Ga0209728_1001669_pt1 | contig 12960 bp, 11 predicted proteins | sample RifGroD1_FD_183997 | JGI IMG/M metagenome (GOLD analysis project Ga0209728, IMG submission 183997) | Groundwater microbial communities from Rifle, Colorado, USA - Groundwater D1 (SPAdes) (version 2) | ecosystem: Environmental > Aquatic > Deep subsurface > Groundwater | place: Rifle, Colorado... | reverse complement strand
AGAATTTATTATCTGTTAGCAATTCTGTTTTACTAGAAGATAAGGTTTTATTACAGGTTGGATTAAATCCATTAAATGAAAAATGGAAAGAAGATTGGGGCAAGGCGAATATTAAACACAAGAATGGCGAAGAGTTAGTTGTTCACCCAAATACAGTTATTTCTGTTATTGAAAGTGTAATTGGAGGAATAGAAAGCTTTTTTGATTTAGTAGATATTGTTGTAGGGGTTGATAGGAAGGAAAAGGAGATATATAAAAAGAAAAATAAGCAAGTCGAAAAATGGGGTAATAATGTTTATCGCAATTCACATCAAAACAATCAGAAAGTTACATTTAATGGGTTTGAAACTCAGATTAGAGTCTATTCCACTAGTGATGAAAGGACAAGATATTATCAAAAAATATTTTCTGGGGTTTTCAAGGTATTGGACGCAGATCAGGAATTGGAATTTGTTAATATTGGGAGACACAAGGAAAATGGAAGAGAGTTTATTGAGAGGTTAACTGGCAAGAATATTTTTTGTACTAAGGAATTAGTGAGTTTCTTAAAATTACCAGATAGACGAATGCAAATGGATTTTAAGAGTGCTATAAAGGGTGCAATTGAAAATACTGAAAACAAAATTCCTCAAGAATTAAGAGAAGGTCAAATTAAAATTGGAGATGCCATGTATAAAGGCACTAAAATTCCAACTTATTACCCAACAGAATACTCCATGAGTGCAATTGTAAAGGTTATTTGTGCTCCAGTTCGAGCTGGTAAAACCGAAAAAGTTAAGCATTTTATCATCGAAGCAATTATGGCAGGAGAAAGTGTAATTTGTATAGATACAATCAAAAACTGTGAAATTGTGGAAGATGTAAGAGATCACATGCCTGAAAAATTTAAGGATAAATTAGTTATACTTGATTATAGCAATATTAGACAAAGACTTCCTTTGGATTTTAATGAATTATTAGATGTTGAAATGAAAGACCATGTTGACGAAATGATGTTGGCAAGTCATTTAACTTCCTCTCTTTGTGGATTTGTTAATGCTGTTTCTGGATTTGATTCTGAAGGAGAACTAAAACCAAGAATGAAGCGTTTTTTGAGTATTGCGGGGAAAATAGTTCTGTCTCAAAAAGGAAGCACCTTAAAGGATGTTTTTGATGTATTGCAAGAACATGACATTAGAGAAAAATTTATTAGGTCATCAGAATTATCAGAAAACAATAGTATAGTTCAACAATTAAGATTATTGGACGATGGGAAAGGAGGAACGAACTATTCTATGATATCTGGTATTTTAGATAGAGCAAGTGCAATTATGAATGATTATATTTCTGAGACACTTCTCTCTACTCCTTCTAACCCAGAGATTAACTTTACTAAATTTGCCAATGAGGGAAAATGCGTATTAATTAAGATGAGTGATAGTGTTTTTGACTTGGAAGTTTTAAAACCATTAGTCACTTTCATGTATTTTAAGATTTGGCTAGCTCTTGCCACTGCTAGATCTAAGACTAAAAATCCTAGAATGTGTCATGTCATATTAGATGAAATACACAGACTGCCGGAGGTCGCCAGTTTTTTATCATCAAAAGCGAAGGAATCACCAAAATTTGGATTAAGCTATGTTATAACATCCCATTATTTACCAGATATGAAGAAACTTTTACCAAATTTAAAATCGGCACAAGCTAATTTTATGTTTCTTGGTGGAGCAAGTCGTGAAAATTATAAATTATTAGAAACTGAATTGATGCAAAGTAACATAACTATTGAAGAAGCAATGGAAACTAAACCGTTTCATGCTCTTAATATTATAAATTTCAATAGAGAATATGCAATATTCACAACTAAATCATATCCAGAATGGAGTAAATGTACTTGGCTCAAAAAAGTTGATAGAAGTGGAATGGATTTAGAACATTCAATGAAATATGGATTGCCATTTGAAGGATAGGTGAATTTATATGAATATTACTACTCATTTTAATGAAATTGACAAAGTTCATTCTCAGCCTCACTCTGGACTCGATTTGGGATGCAAAACTGGAACAAAAATATATTCCCAAGATTCTGGGACAATCTCTCTTACAGTTGATCAATGGTTGGGCAATACATTACGTCTAAGACTTGATGATGGAAGAATTATAGTATATGGGCACTTGAGTAAAATCAACGTCACACAAGGGCAATGTGTGGGTGTAGGAGAATATTTAGCTGAGACAGGAGGAGCAATCGGAAGTAAAAACAGCGGTGTCACCACGGGCGAACATCTGCATGTAAGTGAGTATAGTTTTGATGGTACTACTTTAATCGATCCAACTGATTATCTTTTTCATCATGAGTTAGTTCAAAGTAATAATTCTCATAGTAGTCCACTAATAATTCCAATGATGCTTATAATCTTGTTTGTTATCTTTTTTAAGTTTAGAAAACTGTTTGCTTATGGACTTGCTATTATGTTGATATTATTTATAGTCTTTATTGTTTCTTAAGGGGTGACTTGTTCACTCTTTTCTATATTTGTGGATTATATTTTAATATTTTGGTATATATGCACTTGATAATGGATAAAAATATGATAATATATTACGAAAGGGTGGGTTTTATTATGATTTTTAAATTTGATAAAGGTGGAAATATGAAAAACATAGGAATGGAAGGAGATATACAGGATATGGCAAGGAAGAAGGATAGATTTTCGACAGTTAATCCAGTTGTTAATGAAGTTAAAAAGGAAGAAGGTTTGGTTATGGCAGAGGTTTTAGAAACACAAACTCAGGTAGCAGTTGGATTCGAGAGTTTAAATGACGATGAAGATATGGTTCAGCAACATGAGGTGGAATTAGTTAAGGAAATGGAGTCTGAAAATGATAAAATATGGGATAAAGGGAGTAGAGATGGAGTTGGTGATGAAAGTGAAAATGATGGAGAGAATAAGGAAATGCCAACCTTCGGGAGTCTGAGTGAAAAAATGAAAATAGAATCAGGAGAGGATAAAGAACAAATTCCAAAATATCAATTTAATCAAGAGTTTGATGAAAAGCAAAAAAAGAAGGATGAACTAGCTAAAAAACGTGAAGCGAATAAGCTCAAAAAAGAATTAAAACAAATGGATTTAAAACTAAAAGAAAGCAAAAATTGGTCATTTTCACATGTTATTCCTTGTTCTCGCCAAGGAGAGATAAAAAAGTATATTACTGTAATTTCAGCCTATGATCTTGCTTCATGGTTTGAAAATTCCATCATAAAATTCATTCCTAGCATTCAGCGTGGGTCAAAATTTTCACCTTCAGGTCAAGAAAAAGATAATTTTTCACCAAAGCATGTTATGGAAATTTTTAACGCTTTTACAAAAAATCGAATTCATGGAAACACAATTGTTCTTAATTATTCACTAGACAATGAATCCGAACTTGTGTACACACCAGAAGAGAATAGTATTTCAGGAGAAGGTTATCTTCAAGGAGTAGATTTTAGTCATCGTGCTAGAGCTGCCATAAAATGGAAATCAGCTTGGATTAAGAATCCAGATCAATATGAAGACCCTAGAGAATATCAATTCAATTGTGAAGTAAATAATCTTAGTGACGATGAAGCGCGGGAAATGTTCGCAGAATACAATAATTATTCTTTAAAAGTAAATCCTACTAGAATTAGTTATTTGGGAAATACTAATTTTTCTAATAAAATTACAAGAAAAATTGAATCTGACTCAGATTGGAAGGGGAAGATTGAGACAGTTAGTACAACAATAAAATCTTCAAGTGTGAATATTTGCACTTTTGGAGTATTAAATAGTGCAATACGGAAAAATTATGCTCCACAAACTAAATTAGAACAAAATGATATTGAAAATTGGTTAATCGAGTACATTGACCAACTTGTATCAATATTCCCTCAGTTCATGGCTAATCCTAATTTAGAAGTTCGCAATAATTTGAAGAAGTTGTATTTTACAATTGAACCTCTTGCTATAGGAGCAATGATAGCTTTAAGTACTGTATTAAAAGATGATCCAGATTGGAAAAGTAAACTTGCTAAATTAGCAAAAGATGATTTCTTTTTAAGAACTGCTAGTCGATGGAGACCTACACTTAAAGAAGATGGGAAAATTATTAATGGTACAGCAAGTGTAAAACATTTTAATGAAACCGTAATAAATTGGTGTACTAAATAAATGTAAAAAATAAGGGTATCCGCTTTTAACTTGTGGATACCCTTATAATATTATTATTTATATCTTGTTTGAGTTTATAATTTTTAATATATTCATTTAATTGCTTTCTGTCATTATGAAAATTACCATATATGTAATGAAAACTTCCAATATAATCTTGAAAATGATGTTCTTTACACATTGTTATTCCGTTGTCAATTTCAAACCTTAACTTCTCATTGTCAGAAAATCCCTCAATATGATGAGCTTGAAGGCTACCTCCACGTTTGCTACAAACTTGGCATGTATAATTATCACGTTCAAATACTGCTTTTCGCCATTCTTTATATTCTTTAGAATTTCTTATTTTTTTATTTTCAGGAGTAAGACCTCCCATCCAATGCCAATGATTTTTCCCAGTGTATTTTTCTTTATATTCATCTGATTGCGAATAATGCTTTACACCATACTTGTCTAATCGCTGAATTTCTAAATTTTCACTAAATTCTTTTGTTTGGGAATATTGATCAACGCCGTATTTTTCTTGACAAGTAACTTTTGATTTATCTTTTATTTCTTTCCTTTGGAACTGATTTTCTACACCATATCTTAGCAAATTTAATTCTAAATTTTTAATCGGTTTACATTCTTCACAACAATCTTTTTCTACAATATTTAAATGCTTTCTTCTGTTGTAATCATTCCATATTCTATTAATGACTTTTATATTACCGTTTTCTAAGCAGTAGTCACATAAAAATAAAACATTCACATCACTACTTAATTTTAAGTCTTCGACTTTTACCATAAATTTATCAAATGGTTTTAATTTGGGGTATCCTTTTTCTATATAATAACCAGCCATTCTATTTGACCATATTGTTTCAACCTCTTTAGATAATAACATAAAAAGACCGCCTTTCTTTAATAAGACAAAATGGAATAAGAGTCATCAGATTGTAAAGATCAATCCAAAGACTCTTGTTTTACGCCTATTGAGTTTCGAACCCCAATAAAGCAACCATATTCAATTCATATAAATTTTTATTTATCACTTTACAAAATATTTATGATCCATATTTCCATTTATAAATACATCAACTATTATTTCTTCAATATTTAATCTTTCCCAATAGGGAATCCTCAATAATGGAATGCCATTATCAATACAATAATTATTTTTTATTAAATCATGATACTTGGTTGTTTTAAACTTTTCTTCTGCACTTTTTTGAGACATATCTCCAAATCTTACTGGTTTAAAATGTTGTTCTCCATCATACTCACAAATAATTCTTATTGTAGTTTTAGTATCATCCATAAATGTAGCAACATCAAACGGAAGTGTATTTTTATCCCTACAATCTTCAAATTTCAATTGTGGAGTGATAGGGATATTATATTTATTAAGAATTATATTTAGTTGTTTTTCTCCCCAACTAATTAAACATTCGGGACAACCTGAACCATCATTTCTATGAGTAATTTTTGTAAACCATTCATGGTTACATCCTTCTTCTTTACAAGTCCACCAAACTTTTTCTCCACTATTTGGAGTATAGTCTTCAGGAAGTTTATCATTCTTATCATAATTCCATTCTTTACATAATTCTGGATTGACTGCTAATAAATTGTAATCTTCTGAGGGAAAATTATGAGAACAATATGGACAACCCGTATTCCCACTTGTTCTATTATATATTTCTGTACTCCATTCATGTTTATTGTTTTTATTACACAACCACCAAATATCTTCATGACTTCCGCATGTAACATCATAAGGGGTTAATTTGCCATTTTTTATAGGATGCCACTCTGATGCTAGTTTTGGATTTTTAGTTATAAGGCAGTTAGACAATCCTACTTGCCTTCCTTCACAGAAACCACAACCTTTTCCTTGATAGATATTGCCCCAATTCATTTTAAATATTTCTTCACAACCATCTTTCAGACATTTCCATTTTAGTAATTTATTATTTCCATCATATGTATCACTAATTAATTCAAATGGTTTATTGTTTAATTTACACCATAATTTTATATTGTGTGTAGTATAAGGATTCGCTTTATTAAATTTATCAGGAATTTTCCCACTTTTTAAACCATTAAACTTAGGAAAATAAAGATACCCTACTTTATCTCTAAGAGCAATTTTTTGTTTATCGTTTTCATATTTAAATTCTTTATCAACTATTTCAAATCCTAATTTATTAATAAGATACTTTACCTCTTCACATGTTCGCTTTTTACTCATTTTTTATCTACCTCTTTCCTTTAATCAGAGTTCCACAAATGGAATAAGACGCTCCACTGTTAAAGGCAGTAAGCGTCTCGTTTTACCCTTGACATGCTTCGAATCACATCAAAGAACCACATATTAAATTCAATATTTATTTTTCTAACCAAAAAATCCAAACAAAACAAAAAAGAGCCTCAACAGCTCTCAATTTACCTCCAAATCATCCAAATCCCAACAATTCCCACATCTACAACCCTTACTACAAGCCACTTTAAAACCCACTATTTCAAACAAATTAGAAACATACTTTTATTGGATACTCTATCCATCCCACTCACCCAAACCCCAAAACCTTTACAACTCAACCAAATCCATGTTACAATAAACACATTGAGTTATTTTCATTGTCCTTCATTCTCTAGTTCAAATTAACTCAATAAGCTTCTATCAACAGCTTCTATCGTCTTATTATCTCTGCTAAACAGAAGAATGGTGTGTACACAACCAATCTTCTGTTCTTTTTATATTTAACTATTTCTTCTAATCAAATAATTTGCAATTAGTTCTCCATTATTATGAATCTCCGTATGACATTTTTCACACAATGTTGTATATGTGCTTTTTATATGAATACCAAGTAACATATTTGTTATATTTTCTAATTGCTCACTATTATAATCTTCTTTTCTTGGTTTGTATTTATATCCTAACCTATCTAATGTTTCTTTTAATATTTCAGCAAATTGTTTATCATGATGTAGGCGTAACTTTTCAGTTTCTCTACAGCATTCACACTCTGTTTTAATTAGTAGTGGTCTTAAATTGGTTGAAAACTTTATTCTCTCATATGACTTCAACAACATATCCAACACTCCTTAAATGCCCTCAAACCCTTGCTATATAGGCGTTTCTTAGATACACCCCATACAAAGGGGTATAATATGACTAAAGCACCCCATTTCGTGGGGTATGTTTTTTGGTCAAAAACCCTTATATCAAGCACCTTTGGACTACTTTTTGGGCGAAAAGCTATCTATACATCTACTCGTAACTTTCGCTCTTGTCGTTTTTGCTACCTCGGAATATCGACTCTGTTTCTGGACTGATGAACTTTCCTCTGAATGCTAAATTAGGATTCATATGATATATTATTTCTCTTCCTACTTTTGTTTTTGCTAATACTTTTTTCTCTACTAATTTCTTCAATATACTTTCCAATTTATTTTCACTATAATTTAATAATTTCATTAAATTCTTTTTCTTTAAAGAGTTTCCTTCATCATCACAAATTAAATTTGTTTCATATTCTACATATTGCATGAGTTTCATTATTGTTGCTAATTCATATGCATCCAATTTATAATCATCAATAATCTCAAACATATCATTATAAACTTTTATAAAATGACTTTTAGGTTTCCAAATAATTTTATTTTCGCCTTCTAAATTATTTACTTTTAAAGTTACTCCTGGGTTTATTTCTCCTTCAGCAACTAAATCCTTAATTACTTGTGATACTCTGTGCTTTAACTTTCTTTCAAATTGATTTTCTTGTTCTTCTATTATTTCTCCAGTCTCTTTATTAATGATTTGATTATCATTTGTTTTTATGTATTTTGACATAATTATTAACACCACCTTAATTTTATTAAAAATAAATTATAAAATAAATCCTAGTCATTGAGCGTCAGCGAAATGGCTAGAAGAGGTCAACGCTTTGACCGATACACTTGCTTTCGTTGTTGGTTTTTTATGTCTTGTCTTTTAATTAATTTTATATCACCTCCTTTCATAAATTTCCACATAATAAAAAGAGTCACAATTTCTGTAACTCCCTAGTTATAAAAACACTAAAAATACGATATAATAGACCATATACATCCTATACAAACCATCCTTAAAGGAGGCATCCAAATGAAAATCTGCCCACAATGCAATACTCCTCAAGAAATATATCAATTCAGAAAATTAACAAATGATATTTGTATGAAATGCGAATCTTTAAAAGTTTATGAAAGAATGTTAAAATTTTTATATACAGATATTGGGTTAGAAAATTTAGATAAATCTTTAGAAGAAATTATTGTTAAAAGTAAATACTTAACTGCCACATATACTGTGCCGCTAGAAAAAGCAATCAAACATGTTATAAATAATAGAGCACATGTATATAAACCGGATATGATCTATAGAACAGATTATGAGGACGAAAATTGGATAGTAAGATATGAAGTTTTGGAAAGAGATAATTACAGATGTCATTATTGTGGTAAACATACTGATGAATCTGTTGATCACATATTACCAAGGAGTAAAGGTGGTAGATATACCCATGAAAATCTCTTATGTTGTTGTCATGATTGTAATCAATTAAGAAAAAATATGGATTATCATGAGTTTAAAGATATTCTTTTACTTTCAAAAGAACAGCAATATTTATTACTTTGCCCTGAAGAAGTTAATAAACTTAATAAGCAAAGAGCACATGATAAATTATGTGCTGAGCAAATTCAACTGAAGAAAGAAAAATATAGAAAAGCAAGTAGTGTTTCTAAAGTTTTGCTGAAACAGAAGGATAAATTTGGATGGTAAATAAAAGAGAGGGATTTATGAAAATAATCCCTCTTAAAACTCTAAAATATTAAATTAACCAAAATGACAATCCCTCAAATCCTACTCCCACAACACTTTTACTTTTCTTGATATCCCATCAAACTGGAATTTTAAGTGATAATTATTTATTTATTTATGTCTTATGTTCTTGAATTGAAATCCACATAATGAAAATAGAATAAACTATGATTGAAAATATTACTGCTACAAAATTAATCAATATATTTGTACCTACCCTTATTCTTGAGTGTGAGTGTGATTTTTGATCTAAAAACTAACATTTTTACAATCCTGAAACCTTACTCTAGCAACACTTTTTCAGGCCCAGAATATTATGATTCGCACAGAAATGGGTCTATTTTTAGTCAGAATTATCTGTTTGACAATTGTGCCACCAAACAAAATAGTGCCTTTAGATTGGCCTATATTTTGTGATATTATTAATACTCTATCAAGTCAAGTTTTAATAAAATCTTTCTGCAACCAAAATAAATAGTGACACAAATATTTGTGTATAATTTATCTAATTTGTTAATAATGTTTTTCATAGTTTTTATTTTTATTTCTCTCCTTCAACTGCAATAGATTTTGTAATATCTGTAATTACTTGTTCTACTGCTAGTTTTGCTTTCTCATTTGATTTTTCTAGAATACTTGCATACAGTGGGGATAACATGTCTTCAGGTAATGCTAATTTTTGTGTTTCTTGAATATTTACTATATCGCTCTGTAATTCTACTGTAGCAATACTTTCAGACGATTCTACAACCTCATTATTAGCTAAATTCTGCCCTTCTAAGCTTGGCAATTCGATCGATGGTGTAATTGTGTCAGAAGCATCCTTAACTTCATTTAAACCCTTTTTAATCTCTAATAAACTAGCTTCAAGTAATGATCTCCACTGCGAATCTTCTAAATTTATTCCATATTTTTTTCCTAATTGAGAAGCTGAATTTAAAGCAGAATTTAGTTTTACACTGTTGTCAATTTTTAAATCACTTGTAATTTGTTTTGTAAAAAGCACTGCATTTTTAGCGATGATGTTTGCTGTATTTAATTGTTTGGCATTGGTATGTTGGATTATTAACTTTACTAAATAAGTGATTACAATAGGGAAACCAGTTGTAATTATTGTGAGAAGTGTATTAAATAAAAAAGTTTGAAATTGTGTATCCATATTTTTATCATTCTCCTTAATTTTTATTTACATAGAAACCTTAATATTATATTTACTTGCTAAATATCCTGCGAGACAAGCTCCAAAAATAGCCAATACCTTAATTATTATATCTTTCTTATTATTATCCTTTGTTTTAACAATTTCAGTATCTTTTACATCTTTGGACTTTATAATCTCAACATTATTGTTAGATGCAATTGTTACTAATTGTGTGGTTGACTGGAGAATTGAGTTAAATGTCTGATAAGAATTACTTTCAAATCTTATTATCGCCTCTTTAACGTCCGTCATCTGAGATTTAATATTTGATAAATCAGATTTTACAGCAACTTGGTCTAATTCTAATTGTTGAATTTTATCAGTATGTTCGTTCAAAATTTGTTTATGTTCTACTAATACCTTCTCAACTTCTGGTTCAATGCTCATATCTTCCAACACCTCTTTCGCTATATTATCCATAATTATATTTTGCATTTGACTTTTGCCCCTTTCTTATGATATAGTTACGCCAAGACATACAAAGGGCAATTTTGTATAGTCTAGCAAGTCTCAGAGTGTAAGTCTGAGCTTGCGAATACATAGACAATTTAATAAATAATATTAATAAGATTTTATAAATGTTTGATTAATTTTAAATAAAATTAATTAGATTAAAAGAGGTGTAAAATTAATTACACCTCTAGTTGAAGTTTTTATTATCTTTTAGATCCTCCTTTCCTTTTCCTTTTTTAGTACGGAATCAATATTATTTAACCTCCATTGTGTCCTTTTTCTATTTATCAGCTCTCTATTTTCTTCCCTATATTTCTTTTGATAAACTAATGTTGATTCCCTGGTAAGTAATCTATTTGCTTCACATAATCCTTATTCTTTTCCTTATTATCATAATAGTATTTTTTCCCATTTTCCAAAATTTCCTCTAGATGTTCCTGTCGGTATTTCTTATGCACCTCTGCGAAATGTTCACTATTGTCTGCGTGATACTTTTTCATTCTTTTGGCTTTGCACTTTTTACATTCTGTCGAAAAACCACCTTTATAACCACTAGCAACTTGGAAGTATTCACTTGTCTCTGGTAGATATTCTCCACATTTAGTACACTTCTTCATAAATAATAATAATTCTCCTAAAAATTTTTTATTTTACTAGTTTTTAACATAGTCTGAAGGTATCACAAAAAGGAGTAATTAATTACTCCTTTTTGATTCAATATTATTCTGTAAGTTAGACACGAATCACGCTAAAGACAATAGTTTGCAAGCATACCCCATTGCTATGATCTGTTTTGCTACTGCATCTGCTTTGCTTTCTAAGACCCTTACTGATAAATATACATCTTTATCAACTTTTGTTACTACATCTGCCACTTTATTTACAACTCCTCCCTTATAAGTTACACCAAAATAAATACAAACACTCTTAGCAATATTCACAGCAATTTGTTGTCTAATATTTGCATTTGCTAATTTAGCATTATCATCTTTATTATCCAAAAACGCAGTTTCTAATAATACTGCTGGCATATTTGTGTCCCTAATAACTGCAAAATTAGATACCTTAATTCCACGATTGTAAAAAATATTCCCCATCATAGGATTTAAAATTTTAGCAAATCTTTCAGCATTTCCACCTAGTCCAAATACATGACAAGTTGTTCCATATGCTTTGGTATTAAAAGCATCGCAATGAACGCTCAAAAATAAATCTGCTTTTGCATTATTAGCAATCTGACATCTAGTATTTAATGAAGCATTAAGAGAAGAACCATCTCCATTTACAGTTGCTCCATCACGAGTCATAATAACTTTTATTTCATTTAACTCAATTAATAATTTTGCTCGTTTACAAATATCTAAAACTATATCTTGTTCTGCTACACCAAATCCTGAGCAACCAGTATCAGCATTTGGTGTAGATTGATGCCCCGGATCTAAACATATTAAATACATAAATAATTCACTCTCCTAAATATTATTAATAAACCTATACATCTTCCCTAATATAAACAACTTTAGCATTCTTAAATTCCCACTGATCTTTCATAATTCTACGTACATCATTTGCTTCATTTTTATCAGCAAAATTTCCTATTGTTACTTTGTAATATCTTCCAATCTGATTAACAAAAATATCATAATTAAATCCTCCATTAATCAATTCGTCAACTAGTTTTTCAGCATCATTTTCTATTTTGGTAGATAAAACTTGAATAGAATAATACTTATTAGTATCTACAATTGTTATGTATTTTGTGTCTGTTTTATTTAAATATTTTGCTGTAATTTTAACTTTACCAATTGTATTTGCAATTAAAAGACCATTATTGTCTATTGTTGCAATAGATGGATTTGAGGTTAACCATTCTGCTTTGTCTGTAACGTATTCTTCTGTTTTATAATTATTATCTGCTATTGCATTTAACTGTAAAGAATCACCAGAAAATACTTTTGTTGCATTTAATTCAGAAGTTATATCTAATTTTTTTATTTTTGATAATGGATCAGGTGGGAATTTAGATTCGTTGGAGTCTATTAAAGCCCAATATTCATTTATAGGATAATCAAAAGGCATTAAACAATATCCGCGCATACTTCCCCAGTCTCCCCATGAATTCTTAACAAGCCAATAATCTTTATTGTTTATCACATCATGTTTCCAACCATAAATAATTAAAGCGTGTCCTCCAAAATATATTTCTGTTGTTCTATTTGGTTTAACTAATAAACCACCTTGAAAGAAACTGTCATATATAGGTATTGTGATATATACACAAGAAA
>Ga0209728_1001668_pt1 | contig 12963 bp, 32 predicted proteins | sample RifGroD1_FD_183997 | JGI IMG/M metagenome (GOLD analysis project Ga0209728, IMG submission 183997) | Groundwater microbial communities from Rifle, Colorado, USA - Groundwater D1 (SPAdes) (version 2) | ecosystem: Environmental > Aquatic > Deep subsurface > Groundwater | place: Rifle, Colorado... | reverse complement strand
ACTATCGCTAACATATGAAAACATTCCATTTGGGTACACTTCCGTTAACATTCTTTTTAATGTACTAAATTCATCGTTACTTCCACCTGAACAAACAACACTATGTTCCAATGCTGGGATCGATGTTCCTACTAATTCATTTTCAATATTTGCATTATAGAATTCTTCAAGATATAGGATTGCTGGAATAGTATCTGTTCCAATAAATGATAGTAAATGTCCTGCTCCACTAGATTTAGCAGATTCTAATGAACCCATACCTCTCATACTAAAATCATGACCTTGAAATTGAATAAATGACATATCCCCACCAGTTTTTTCAGCATATTCATCAAGAATTTTTCTATACTCTCTTGCTAAAGTGGCACTTGTAGAAGGTTGCCATAAATAACAACTCATTAATGTTTCAATATAGTTAGTCAACCAGAAGAATTTAGGTTTAGTATTTTCTACTGTCAACATAGGTACTCTAATAGGAATCAATGTTCCTTCTTTAATTGCTTTAATTAACAAGGGTAAATATCCTAAATTATGTAATTCAATAATATGCGAAGCATCTAGATTCTGAACTCCTAAAGTATATTTAATTACTCTCTGATATTCATTAACAACATCATCTAAATTTCTATTAAAAAAATTATCATTAAAATAATTAATTAAATATTCTTTAATAAATGCTTGAAATCCAAAGGCAACTACTTCATTAATTCCTTCTATTCTACTAGTTCTTGGTGTCCATGTTGAATAAATCTTTTTTGTATCTTTTGGATATTGTTCTCTATGACTTACCTTATAAAAATCACACAATAATGTTGCTGGATAAATATAATTTTTACTCATAATTACTATTCTCCTTTTCTTTTTCAATTATTTTAATAGTTTTTAATAATACTTTATATGCAGATGACAACCCACTACGATCATCAAGCATAATATTGTAATAAACTTTTCTACCTTTAAATTGTACAAATTCTAAATTCTCATTAATCTTATCATATGGTAAATTATTTTCATTTAAATAATTCCTAATCTTGTCATATTCATCTTCTCCACAACAAGTAAAAACAATAAAATATGCACCTAATTCCTTACATTTTCTTAATAAATTCATTACATCATTATATGCTCTGCCTTTTTGTTCGTAGTCAAACACCGTATGGTCATAATCATACGCAATGATTATCTTACCATATTTCTTCCATTCTTCTACAAGTCTATTAACCGCATTATCATCATTTAAGTAATAATCCAATAATTATTCATTCTCCTTTTCATTAATATCATTTAAATAATTTGCAACTTCATTCAAACTTTTAAAATACAACCCACCATTTCTTTCAACTAATCTTCCTACTGCATCTAAATGTTTTAATTCTTGTTTATTCATAGCTAATTTTGTATACCATTTATAATCTATTAATTCATTATAAATACAAACAATAGTTTTTTCAGGTCTTTTATTACTATCATCCACTACTTCTGCAATCGAATATGTACTATACGGTCTTGTTAGAGTATACAATACATAATCACAAATTTCTCTTTGTTTTAATTCTTCTTTTTGACATTCAGGTGTCCAATTTTTAACTACAGGATTAAAATAATCAATATTTAATTTTGGTATTAATTCTTCTCGCCATTTACTGTTTGCACAAGTTCCACCCAAGAATACACGTTTATTATTTTTCATATTTTATTTATCTCCTTTTATATTTTTATTCTCCTATATTACAAATTAACTTACTTGACCAATCACTCAAAATACTATCTGTAGTAAATATTTTTGAAATCAAACCTGATTTAATTAATTTACCTTTATACACAGAATTTTCACAATGGGAAACATATAAGTATATATTATTTGCTCCTTTTTCTTTTAATTTTTCTGATGCTAATTGAAAAGTCCCACCATAGGCACATAAATCATCAATGATTATTATATTTTTATTTTGTAAATTAGGACAATCTACAATTTCATAGTTAATAATGTCACCAGTTTGCAAATTTCTTTTCTTATTTCCATAAAAATATGTAATATTATTAGGTAATTTTAATATTTCACTATATCTTTTCATTGCACCAAAATCAGGATAGAAAACATAATCAACATTTTCCAGATTAAATATTTTATCAATATAATATTGAATATTCATTTCCATACATCTATCTAATAATGCAGTTGAAACATTTGAATGAGTGTCTAAAACTATAACTCTATGAAAATTTAAATCATTAATTAATTGACAAAAATATTTTAAACTAAACATATAACCATCAATTTTTCTATCCATACGAGAATAGGGTACATATTTCATCGCTAAAATTACTTTTGGGTTATTGAATACATCGTCTAAGTATTTCTTACACATAATGAGAATGGAAATATCTAAATCTGTTTCATATTTAAACTCAATTTTAAAAGGTTCTGTATTGTGGAATTCTTTAGTTTTAAATATTCTCTCATTATTTGGATAACATTCATTACCAATTGTATAACCATTTATGCTTACCAAATTATTACCTCCTTTTTATATTCTGTGGTTATTTTATCATACTAGTTAGTGACTGTCAACATATTTATTTTAATATTATATTAAATTTTTATACGTTTTTATGATCATGACAAAACCAATAATTTGTGTTGATATTTTCCTACATATAGTAGTATTTAATTATTCTAACCACTATATGTAGTATGTAAAATTACCCTTCTATAATTTCTACTTCACTTTCAAACATATATACATAATAATTTCCTTCTTCGTGAACAAATATATCATTCTTTTCCCATAACGATTCGTCATTAGGAATATAACCTATAGATTCTTTTAATTCTTCCTCAGTTAATTCATAAAGTCTCTTTGCTTCAATGACTTCTCCAATTTTTCTTTTAGAAATACTATTTTTAATTTCTAATATTTTAACTTTCATATTATGTATCTCCTTTTTCATTCTAACTATTTAATATATTTTCCTTCTACTCCACGATTTTCTCTTCCTATTGTCCTTTTTCTAAGCCATAATAATGCTTCTTCTAATTTAGTGATTGCTACTTCATTATCACGACATGAAAAATTAGATTTTTGAAAATGTTCAAGTCTACAAATAACCATCGCAATTAAATCTTCATTATTAACTCCATTAATCCCTACTTCTTTAATCGCACCTTCTTGAAAATTAATTATTGCTAATTTACTTGATTCTTTTCCGTTTGCCTCCCATACTTCAAAATAATGAGGTGCATTAAATTTAAAATTCTCTTCATGATAAACCTCAGTATATTTACTTGTTAATAAATCATGTTGTAATTTTTTCATATTATCTTCTCCTTTTATAATATTTTGTAATTCTTTCATTTCAAATTCTTTACATCCACCAGGACTACACCAACCCATATCACAATTATCTCTTGTTCTACAAGAATCAATGCATAGATTACTATTAAATTGCTTTGCACAATCAAAACAACAATCTACTTTATTATATTTATTCATATGTATTCATTATCTCCTTTACATTTTAAAATCTCAAATGCCATGCATTCATTGCTTCGCTTAATGCACCATTGTCACCAAACATTAAATATCCACAAAACATAATGAAAGCAGTAGTTACAATGTGACTAACCTCAATATTACCAACAACCTTAGTATTTAATAATGTTCTCATAATATTTTCCTCCTTTTTATTTTCAAATATCATAATATACTTTATTATTTTTAACTACACCATTAACATCCTTAATTTCTTTAATATAATATCTACTATCACAATCATTTTTACTACTAAAAGTATGAATAATAGTTGTTATATAATATTTATTATCATCTATATCTTTAACTTTTATTTTATAAGTATGTGTCCAATAATTAGTCCACATATATTCATTATATGTTTCTTGATAACAATCTTTATTTGTAGATATAATTTCTATTGGAATATAACCTTTATTAATTAATAATTGTTTTATATCACTATCTAAGAAATATATTTTAAATTTATTGATAATATTATTTATAGATTTATATATATTTTCAATCAATAATCCTCCTTTTTATTTATAGTTATTATTTGCATAATCAAAGAAAAATATTGCAGAAAATAAAGATGCACATCCAATTTCTATATTTGATGGTTTATAACCAAAAAACAAAGAAATAAACAAAACAATAAAATTTAATGCAATAAAATAGTTTATATATTTCAATTTATATTTACTCCTTCTCCACTAATCTTATTTTTTGATATTTACTTCTAACAGCATCACATACTAAACTTTCTTTAATATCTTCTATTGTATCACCAAAATCCCATATTTCATTTTCTTTATCTAAACAGTCCAAATTAAAATCTTTAAACTCTTCATCATATTTAAGTTGATATTTTAATTCTTCGTTATCTTTAGTTATTGCTATTATTGAATGTAATTCTATTTGTTCTATAATATCAATACATTCAATTATAAAATTTTTATTCATGCTTATTCTCCTTTTATTTTAATTTAATATTCAAATATCTCATCTTCTGTAGTCCCATAAACCCATGTTCCAACTTTTGATATACTTTCTACATTAACTTCAATAACTTTATAATAGTCTACTCCTAGCTTATCTTTAATATATTCTTCTGTCATTTCTTTTGTAGGTAATAAACACTGTCCATTCAAATCATAATCCATATCTTCTGTTTTAAAATTCCAATAATACCCCTCTTCTGTACTGTCAACAATAGCATACATATTTAAATTTGACATATTTATTCTCCATTCTATTTATATTATGTTTTTATTATTTACTCAATATTACTTAAACTTTGCCATATAATTATATCACCATCAAAAACAATTACAACAGGATATTCATCTTTTTCTGGTTTAACTCTAATCTTACCATCATATTCTTTTGGGTCTACTAGATCAACATCTTCAATATTATCAAAATCAATATCTAAGCAATTAGCATCGAAAAATTCATACCATGATTCTTTATCACCATTAAATAAATATTCTTTTTCAGTCCATTCTGTGTTAATATAACTATAAAAGATTTCCACTTCATTAAATAATTCTTTAATAAGTTTAAAATATTCTTTATAATTATTTGCTTTAGCAAAATATGTATTTGGGTATCGTTTATTTGGTTTCCATTTTAATGTCATATTATTCTCCTTTATATTATCACCAATCATTCATTTTATTCAAACATTTGACTATATGTTGTGGTTGTAATAAACATCATCCACAACATATAGTATGTATCATTTTATTTATCCTTCTTACTCTTACTCCCTACACTATTCGTAACATTGCTAATTGATTTCTTCATATTTTCAATATCAGTGAGCAGAAACATCATAGCTTGCTCTTTGGTGAATCCAACCTCAACATAAGCATCAAATTGATTCTTTCTTACTTTCGCTTTGGTAATAAAAAATTCAATATTATTAGCATAGTCTTTATAGACTTCTAATAATTCTGTCCCAACCATATAAACTAATGGTTTATACTGACCTACCTGCTCTTTAATCATTTCCTTTAATACCTCTGGATTCTCCAATAAACTAGTTAATAATTCGTTCATGTTTACATTTCTCCTTTTTTTATATTTTTATTTTATTAATCAACACATTTGATAATTTCATTTGGTACTTCCATAAATTTCTCTATATCATTTATATTACTTTCATCTGGAAATGAACAAAACTTTTTCTTATCTCCCATATTACTAATACATTCTTTTTCATGTTCACTAAGTATTAATAGTATAGGTTCTTGTGTGGAGTTGTAATAAGTGTTGCCTATTTTAATAATCATATTATTCTCCTTTTTCTTTTCTATTCATCATCTAATTCAATTTCTTCGCAATCATCATCTTTCTTATTCAAATAATCACAATACTTCTGACATTCTTCTTTAGATTTAAATCCTAATTTTTCACCATATGATTTATTTTTATGCAATTCAATAATACTTTCATTAAATTTGTCAACAACATGATAAATTTTAAATTCTTGATAATCATAATCATTATTATAATAATTACTACTTTTATCAGGAGAATAACTTCTACTAAAATAAAATTTTCTATCTGAAGAATATCTACTATCTCGTTTACTAAATTTAATCATTGTAGTTACACTTATAGCAGGAATAAATTTACTAAATATTTTTGCACAAGCACATGCAATTTTAGTTATTTCACCATTTGGAAATTTTGCAACTAACTTTCTTTCTTCGTTACATAAGTTACATTTTTCATTTTGATAACGATCTATATCAGCAAACCATACTTCACACTCTTCTATGTATTGCTTTAAAGTATCACCAATATTACTTTGATAAAATTCATTAGTAACTTCTCTTTTAAGATTTTCTTCTTTATATTTTAAATCATTTTCTTTATTTAAAATATCTCTTTCACGTTGCCTATATTTATTATTTTCTTCTTTCAATCTTTCATTTTCATTTTTAATATTATCAATTTCAAGTTTAACACTTTCTAATAAAGCATCTTTCATTTTCTGTTGATATTCAAACATTATTTCATCGGCAATAGTTGGTTCATAATAAGGTGGTTCTTCATAATAGTCATACATAATATATTCTCTCCCTCCTAAACTACTTTACTTTTTGTAGTTTCAACTTGATAAACTCTCATCTTACATTCGTCACAACATTGAATTTGACGAATTATTTCATTACCTTCGGATAATTTTATATTACCATCACTGTCCTTATTGCGATATGTAACATAACGAGTTTCCACAACAACATTATTAGGTTTACTTCCTGCTGGTTGCGGTTTACCGCATACTTGACATTTGAAAGACATAATTTATTCTCCTTTTTATGTATTTTTATTATATTTTTTTATCTTAATAAGAGATTATATTTAATAATATTTATATAATCTCTTATTAAATTAATTAAATTTACTTATTCATTTGAATAAATGGTACTGCTCCATTATTCCCCATTATAGTTTCAGGTAGTTTCCCATCCCATTTATCAATACCCTTAACTAAACCAACACATATTACAATTCCACCAACAATCATTTTACCTTTTAAGCTAGTTTCTTCGAATAATTCTTTAAACATAATTAATTTCTCCTTTACTATGTATTTTTATTTTATTATTTTTTAGTTTCTTAAATTAAAACAAAAGATAAGTTTTCTAATAACATTAGTTTTCTTTCGGTGGTGAATATAAATATGATTCATCACTAAAATATTTATATAAATTATTTTCAAAACTTGTTTTACATATAAAAATATTTCCTTTAATATGTAATATTTCTGATATAGGAACATCTATGTATATATCCCCACATTCTGCACAATCACAATAAAAACTAATCAATTCACTCCTCTTACTTCTAAAAGTAGATGTAGATTCAATAATTTTTACTTCACTACCATTTTCTAATATAATTTTATTCATAATTTCTCCTTTCAAATATTTAATCTAATTCTTCTACAATTTGAATCATTTCAACAGTTTCAGGTGAAAATCCAACACCCATCAAGAAACACTTAAATTCTTCTACTAATAATTCCAATTGAGTTTGAATATTTGAATCTACTTTCATAAGTGTTTTGATAAGTCTATTCTCATTATCAAACTCGTCAATGTAGGAAAAATCAATTTTAACTTTGGATTCGTTTTTATCTTAAATTGTAATTATATGTATTTTTCCTCCTTTTCTATTTATTTTTTAATTCTATAACCATTTCTGTAATTTTGTCTTCTATTATTTTAACACATTTTAAACATATTTCTTCTACATCAATTAATTTATTTTCATCATCCCAATATGAAAATTTTGTTTCTCTCCATATGCTAGCATGTTTACCGCATATATCACATTTAATACATTTCATAATTTTATTCTCCTTTTTATATTATATATTTATTTTTATATTTTGTCAACCACTTTTTAAACACCAACCAATTCACTTAATTTAACACTTTCATAATTATCAATCTCAGTATAAAATTTACCATCTTCACACGACATTAATTCTCTTTTAACTGTCCTTTCACCTGATTGATCATAAACTAATATACTATAATTTTTTTCATCGACAATTTTAAAATCAATTCTTGCTGGACACCATGAACTCATTCCTATTTTAGTTTTCTCAATTTTATAAACTACTAAAAGAAATCTTTGTTGATTGCTTTGTGTCCAAAGTTGATCACTATCATAATAAGGAATTTCATAGAACAATCCTTCTGTAGAATATTTATCTTTCGGTAATCTAGGCAAATCAAAGAATTCTTCACATACAATTGTACCTAATGCTGCTAAACCTGCTTCATACATTCTCTTTTCTTTATCAGTTAGAGTAGTTATTTTAGGTTGCTCAGTGTCTAGGCAATTTTTAATAGTTGTATTCATGTTTCACCTCCTTTCTTTGTGAATTTAAGGATTAACATATTATTTATGATTATTTAATTGTTCCATAATATTTTGAAATGCATACCATTCAGGATTGATATATAATCCTATTATTGAATTTACGCAAATAAATGTAAATATTACAAAGAAAACAATTAATATTAAACTATATATTCTTAAAAAATCTAAAAATTTTAATTTGTCACTTTCTGCGAAAGTTCTATCATAATTTTTCTTTTCAATTATTGGTATACGCTTTTTATTTGATATTTTTATACAAATAATGCATATCACTATTGAACTTAACCATAATAACATCCACATAATCCATTGCCATAAATCTACTTTAACATCTAGCATTGCCCATTCCCATATTTTTGCACTAGCAACTCCTAATTTATTACCAAGTTTATTTAATAATTCCGGTAATTTATCCATTATTTGAACCATTTTTTCTTCCATAATTTTAATTTCCTTTTTATTTATTTATAATATTATAAATCATAATTCTCTGCAAATATTTCAATATGTTCATCAAAGAATTCCATTAATTCATCCATAAATAAATTATCATCATGCATAATTTCAACTGCATTTTTAGTTTTTTCTTTATCAAATTTAATACCTTTATCTTCTAATAACTCAAATAAAAACATCAAAGTAGTTTTCATTGCTTCTCTTGTGTTCATAAACAATCTCCTTTATAAAAATAATTTTTATTTTAATATTGAATCTATTGTCTGAGTTAATCCTAATTTGTCTCTACAATAATCCAAAAAATCTCCACTATCCATTTTATCTTGCAATTCTTTAATTGAATATACTATATTTTTATTAACACAAACTACTTCACGATGTATATTTTCTGCTGTTCCACCACAAACCCAAGGAATACATTTATCTACTGCATATCTAGTTAAATATTTCTCTATTGCTTGTTGCTCATTAATTGCATAGATAGGAGTATGCCATTTATACATTATATCTTGTTTATTATACTTTGCTTTTAATAAGATGTTATATTTATATTCATCATATGTAAGTTTAATTACTATTTCATAAATACTACTCAAATTAAATCTCCTTTCCACACCATTTACATTTCTTAACATCATTAATAAATTCAAATCTTTCTTCTTTAGTCACATAATTATAATTTTTGCCTAGTAAAAAATTAATATGCTCTTGGTCAAATAGACATCTTCCAATTCTTAAATATTCAGAAAAGAAAAATTCACTTATATCCTCAAATTCATTTCTATCAAAATAAGAATAATCCATAACCTTATATTTATTACGCATAATATTAGTCCATGAAGTACCTAACCAATCTCCACATAAATCATACATAAAGTATATTTGTGTAGGGTAAAATCTTATATTATTAGTTTTAAATTCTGTAGTTTCACCATTGATATAACTTTTCTTTCTCCAATAAATTTTAATATCCTTATTTTTATTTTTACTTAAAAATTTATACGTTCCCTCTGAGTATTTTGCATTATATGGATTTTGATTAGGATTAATTTGATTTAGATATTCTTTAGAAATCATATATAACCTCCTTTCTAAATCATGATAAAAGTAACATTTTCTTATGTTCCTATGGTTCCCACTTGTATAATTTATAATTTTGCTCTACAAGTCTTGGGAAATATTTATCATTATCTCCCATAGTATCAAATAAAAATTTAAGTATTTTTTCACCATAATATTTATTTAAATTATCTGCTATTAAAATATCACTAACATTATCTAAATCAAAATTACTTACTCCAATGATTTTGTATTTTTTATTCATGACTATATTCCTCCTTACAATAATATAATTAATTTATTCATACTATTTGTATAAGTAGTCCTTAATTTCATAAGGACTACTTATTATGTATTTTACTATTACTATCAATACTATCCCTACAAACTAAACTCACCAAACTTTTCAATCAATTTATCATAACTACCCAACTCACTAACAGCATTTTCTCTAATAATTTGTAATTCATTAATTTCATCATTAATATTATCAATAGTATCATGTAACTGATTCTTAGCGTTAACCATTTCTTCCTTTGCTTGTACAAACATTGATAATGCTGAAGAAACTCTTGATTTTGCTTGATTTAACCTTTCTGCGTGAGTAACTTTCTTGGTGTTGAACATATTAAACATAATATCATTTCTCCTTTATATTTTATTTTATTATTAATATAATTTGCTTATCCTCTTTTATCTATCCCAAATATTCAAATTCAAACTTATTGCCAAAACGCTTTTTAATTCCTTCTAAAAATATTTTTTCAGAGAAAAACAACCAACACCATTTAAAATCTTTTGCCTCATTTGATTTTTCTGTTGTGAAATAATCATCTTTATTTTCACCTATGTATAATATGCCATCTGTAATGATTAGTTTTGACAAAATTAATTTTCACCTCACTTTCTATTATAATTTATTATTTCACTAATCTTTCCTAACTTCAAATCCTTCAGGATGATATTGAAGAATAATTTTTAAACAATCATCAAATAATTTTTTATCTTTACAAATATCTTTTGGATAATGCAAAACATTATAAGATAAACCACAACAATTAGAATGTGCTATACCATGAGTTATTCCCCAAGATAAATATATATCTTTATTACCACAAACCCAACAGCCATTTTTAAATTGTTCATTTTTAGGATCAAGAAATCTATAAAAATATTCATCCATTATTTTTATATTTTCTTCTGTTTCTTCAAATCCTAATATATTACCATAGTGATATTGTTTTACTTTTGCATAAGTCATATGTGGCAATTTCATTTGTTTTACTTCGTTTATTTTGTTAATAGTTTCTTCTTTAGTCATATGTATTCCTCCTTTAATTTACTAATTAAATACCAACAATAGCACAAATTTTTTCTACCACATTATTAATTTCTTTCTTTAATGTTTCTTTCTTTTGTCTTTCTGCATCTAATATAATTCTGTGTCTGTTTATTCTTCTTCTACTATTAGTTGTTTCAGTGTAATTTCTTTTATTAAGCATATGTATTAATTTTCACCTCACTTAATCTATTAATTTACTTTTTAAATTACTAATATCTTTAGTTAAACAACGCAATATCATTTTAATATCGGTATTATCCTTCCATATCTCTTCTTTATTCCATAAACTGCCTATATCTGCATCCATACATTCAATTGATTGCTCAATAGATTCTAATTCTTTATCTGTATAAAATATTCCACGTTGCATTATTAAATTTCACCTCACTTTCTTATTATAAATTTAGTATTTATATAATTTCCCATTCTTTTATATTACTAATTGCATCCCACTTTTTATTATGCTTTTCGTACATATAAAACATTAACCATAACATTTCTAATGAATATGTATATGGATTATATTCTGCCTTAGAATCTAACCATTCTACAAATTTTCTTAATTTATTATGTTCAGTAAGTCCATTTAAAAACAATGATTGAATTTGATCTTGTCTAGGCAACCAATATACATATTCGGAAGATGTATAGCATAAATCATCTTCTCCATCTTCCCAACAAGGAAAACCAAGATAAACAGCGTTTTTTCTAATCATTCCTAAAAGTTCATGTGAATAATTTTCAATTCCTTGCAAATAAAAATTTTCTCTGTCTTCTTCATTAATTACCACAAAATCAACATGAGTATTAGTTACTAATTCTTTCCATCTTTCTTTATATTCTGCAAATATATCATATCTTTGGACTACAACATAATCACCTTTTTTCAATCCTCTTTCTTGAAGAATACCAAATATATCTTTATTTTTATTTTCATTGATTTTACCTTGAATTTCTATTGCTTTTTTGCACATTGTTATGTATTCTTTTGATGTGTCCATATTTACTCCTTTTATTTTAATAATATACAAGTACAAATTAATATATATGTTAATATAGTTAACGGTATCCATTTTTTATCGTTTTCATTACGTATATACATACCATTAAATAACGATACCATTATAATACAAATAAGATTAATTATAAATAAATAATTATTCATAATATAATTCCTTTCATAATAAAATACAAAATTAGTATTAATATTTACCCTTAATATATTTAATCAAATTTTTAATATCCTCATCAAGACTATCCTTCCTATTTTGCAACACTCCTTCCCATTTACCTTTTTCATAACCATTTTCATTACATGATTTTGTATATAAATATCCTCCAATATCATAACCTATTTCTTTAAGTTTAATCATTAGTGTATCATTGTTAAAATAGTTTATATTATCTATCTCTCTATTATTAATTTCTGCTTTTCTTATTACTTCTTTTACTTCTTCAATACCATTCTGACACCTTGGACAAAAATAATCATTTTTTATAATTATACTAAACACCATATTGCACTTTTTACAAATAATATTTCCATTACCACTTGCACGATACCACATAATTTTTAATCCTCCTTCTTAATAATATATTTTTGTTGTTGTTCATTATTATATTATCATTCTATTACCTTGTCAAGCATTTATTTACCTTATTTATAAATAATTTATCTATTTT
>Ga0209728_1001667_pt1 | contig 12966 bp, 12 predicted proteins | sample RifGroD1_FD_183997 | JGI IMG/M metagenome (GOLD analysis project Ga0209728, IMG submission 183997) | Groundwater microbial communities from Rifle, Colorado, USA - Groundwater D1 (SPAdes) (version 2) | ecosystem: Environmental > Aquatic > Deep subsurface > Groundwater | place: Rifle, Colorado... | reverse complement strand
CAAATGTGCATATTGCGGTAGTGATTTCCCTTTAGTAAAAGAACACTTTGTTCCAGTCTATAGCGGAGGAGAGCTGACTAAGGATAACATCATACCATCGTGTGGGAGTTGCAATAGTAGTAAAAACAACAAGGAAGCTCTATTGTGGTTCAGGAAGCGTGCTTCATACACCAGGGAGAGAGAGGATAATATATTGAATTACCTAGGGTACAAGGGATGCAAGCAACAGCTTAGTATTTTTTGATTATTAATTATTCAAACCGGCACTCTTTAATAAGGGTGCTTTTCTTATGTCTGAAAGGAGGTATGGAGGTTGGCTCAGATATCTATCCCTAAGTTTCCCTCAACATCGCGCGAGTTGACATACTCTGATTTTAGTGGAGGTTTGAATTATAAAAATAATGCTTCCCTGTTAAAGAGTAACCAAAGCCCAGAAGCAATTAACATAAGGATTAGGGATGGAACTATATCCAAGCGCAGTGGGTATTCTCGCCTTTATCCAACATCACTAGGTGCTGGACAAATAAACGGCATTGGTATCTATCGTAAGGCAAACGGAAGCGTCTATCGACTTATTTGTCACAGTGCAAATATCTTTACTCAATCTGTAAATTCTCAACCTGTTCTATTAAAAAGTGGTATCGCAAATGCGAGGGCCACTTTTTTTACGCTCAGTGACAAGTTTTACATCCTTAATGGAGTAAACTTTCTGACCTACGATGGGTCTACTTGTGTTGATGTTGTAGGGTATGTGCCTAAGGTTCTCGTCGGGAGAAGCCCGTCTGGTTCCCCAAATGCTGGTACTGTATCCGAAAGTTTCAACAACATATCCCCTGGTTTCCGTACCTCATTCTCCGCAACGGGCACAGCAACGGCCTACACTCTCCCATATACCTCTCTCGACGCAACAGTCATAACGGCCATAGTCAACGGCGTATCAATGGTAGAAACAACCAACTTCACAGTCAATCGCACAACAGGCGTAGTCACATTCAACATTGCTCCAACCATCGGCACAGATAACGTCATAATTACGGCATTCAAGGCATCGCTCACCACCCCTGCACTAATTCTTAACTGCAAACACGCCGAGGTCTACGGTGGCAAATCAGAAGCAACAGTATTCTTCTCCGGCAACCCAAACTACCCCGACTTGATATGGCACTCTCGACTTTACGGAGAAAACTACAATGCCGACTATTTCCCGGATGATGCAGTACAAAAAGTACCGGGCAATGTCGCAGGACTAGCGCATATCTTCGACCTACTCTATATTTCGCACAGCAAAGGGCATGGCTATCTATCCTATGCAGACGGCACAGCTTACCCCATATTCCCCTATGCTGACATCAATCTCGAAAAGGGTAGCGACATACCAGGCTCCATTCAAGAAGTCAACAACGCTGTCATATGCGCTTCTACGAGCAACGGGGTAATGCAAGTCCTATCTAACACAACGGTAAACGATAGATTATCGGTCAACGACATTAGCGACCTAGTAAATAAGTCTGGTTCCGGCAGAACAGACTTAGGCATCCTCCAAGAAGGCAATTTAACGAATGCAGTATCCTATAATCATGATGGATACTACGGGCTTTGCATCAATGATGTTTGCTACGTTTGGGATTACAAACTCAACGCATGGTTATTCGACACAAACATTCCTGCATCATGTTTTGCTGTAATCGACAACACGCTCTGCTTCGGCAGTAACACGGATGGCATCGTTTATCAATTCGACCCGTTAATTGCGAATGATGATGGCGTAGCGATTGACGCATGGTATGACTTGCGCGAGGAATGTGCTGGAACGCCTAACATGATCAAGGTGATTAATAAGATAGGGCTACTCGCTAAGCCAATGAGCAGGGGTTCAACGCTCGTCTCCTTCCGTTCTCGTAGAAGCAATAGCGATGTTGTGTTGACCATGCAAACGAGCGCATTCAGTTTCGTTGGATTCAACTTTGTCAATTTCACATTCAATACATCGTTTTTTCCTGTGCTAAAGAGAAAAAGGATGTCCAAACGAGCGAACTATTTTCAATTTAGATTTGGTAATAATGTACTTGACGAGGGGATGAGTGTTATTTCCCTCAATGTGCAGTACGATCAAGGATCGGAGGTTAGGTAATGTCATTTCCAACGAAGGATACTTTCACATTTGATTTTGAAGCTCAGACTGATTATCCGAATTGGACTCCTGCTCAGACAAAGGAGCATATGAACGAAAGGGGAGAAGAGTTAAGGGTAGCATTAAATGCGGTCGTTGATCTTCTCAATGCCACAACAAGCGATGCCAGCGGTGCTGACAATACCGGTATACCCGAAACCATAGCAGGTAGCGGAACAAACGTCAGAGACAGGGCAGATTGGCTGTATGCTCAGATTGTTGCTGCGGTATTAGGCGCGATACCTGATGGGTCAATAGCCACATCTAAGTATGCCGATGGGTCAGTAACGGCGGCTAAGTGCGCGGCAGATGTTGCTACTCAGACTGAGTTAGATGATTTAGCAGGGGTAGGGAGAACGACTGAAACGGTAAAAGGAAATGCTGATGCCGTTGCTACGCATTTGGCAGAAAAAGCGACACAGGCACAACTTGGACACATCATGGTAGACAACGAAACTGTATTTGCTGATGAAAACGGAATTATCTCAGCAAAAGGCGGTCTATGGGAAAAAATACTCGTAGACAATGGTACAACTATTGTTAATGGTATGTTGAAACTTGCAAGCGATACTGCACAAATTGATTTTGAGAGTTTAGGCATAGAAAACTATAAACTTTTAAGATTAATTGTCAATACTAAAATTAATCAAACTACTATTAGGAATCTTAGGTTAAGATACAACGACATTATAAGTGGAAGTTATTCATCTACAAACATGTATGCTGATAAAGCTGCAAGCGCAGTGTCATTTGATAACCATAGCGGAGAAACATACCTCGAAGTAAAAGATGGATTACCAGCATACTACTTAAATAATTTAATTATCGATATTACTAATCAAGACACTATTGGAAGTAATACATTTGTTGCTGCAACGAATTGGAAACTTACAACTGGAACCCAGACGGAAATAGTTTATGGTGGTGGTAGTTGTACTGTTTTTGCTCCTATAACAAAAATATCTCTACTTTCTCCTGCTGATTCAATCGCCACTGGATCAACATTTATGCTTTTGGGGGTAAAATAATGACAGATAAACTGAGTATCACTAAGGACGGAGTTATGATAACGGATTTCACTCAAGAAGAAATTGCTCAAAGGGAAAATGAACGTATCAATTCTCAACCCACTCTCTCCGAAATCCAGCAACAAAAAATCCTAGAACTAAATATAGCTTGCAATCAAGACATTCTGAATGGTTTTCCATCATTTTGTACTGGCGTAGAACATCAATACAATTTTGACCTAGAATATCAAGCTAATATGAATCAAAGAGCCACTATGTTTTTGTTAAAACCAACTATGGTTGAAACATGGTGGCCGACTAAAGATATGGGAGTGATCACTCACACTAGAGAACAATTTGTTCAACTTTGTGAAGATGCAGAAAGAACTAAGGATGAGAAAATCTTTAGATATTTTGAGATGAAAGCACAGATTTTAGCTCCAACTATTACTACTGCTGAACAAGTTGAAACGTTTGTGTGGTAGGTGATATGCATGAAAAGATATTTTTGGAATTTATTAATTTCGATTGATCAATTGTGCAATACAATTCTGGGTGGCTATCCCGACGAAACAATGTCAAGTCGTATGGGCAAACATCTGGTAAAGAAAGATTGCAGATTGTGTAGGTTTATCTGTTCCTTACTTAATAAAATAGACCCAAACCACTGCATAGATGCTATCGAAAAAGACGAAGGATTACCAATGTAGCTTAGTAGACAGTAGACGCATTATACGACACACCAACAAAATAATAACGGACAAAAGTAAGGGCTGAAAAGCTCTATTATTTTTGTCCGTTTCCCCACAAAGGAGGTATGACATGGCAACTACCGCATCTCAAACGGCAGATGAAATAAGGAAAGCTAGTGTCGCGGCTGCTCAGGCAAGTGGCACAAAGAATCTCTACGACACGCCAACCACCACTACCGACAGATTAGCAGGAAGTGGATTGGCTGAAAGCGGGCCACCTGCCAGAATACCAGGTGTTCCTAATCCGAATAGCACCCCGGCGGCAACCACCCCCGATACAACAACTCCAGCCACTACCCCCGAGACTACTACTCCGACGACAACAACTCCTGCCGCAACAACTCCTGAGGTTATCACTCCGCCACCTGTTGACTATGCGGCTCAAATACAGGCAGCTATAGCAGCAATGCAAGCGACATCCAACCAACAGGCAGAGGCAACAGCAGCGAGAGAGGCAGCAGCAGAAGCGGCGAGACAAGCAGAAGCAGAGGCAATAAGAATACGCCAAGCTCAAGCACTCGCAAACCTAAAAACTACGATGGAGGGTCAATTAGCCGCACAGGTCGGGACATATAATACCGAACGAGCAAAGATACCGGGGCAAACGGAAACAGCGAACAATACGGCATCCTCTACAGGAATGGTAAACGCTCAACATATTCGCAATGCTTTGAGTCAGATGGGGTTACTGCAATCGGGAGAATCGGCAACGCAACAATTGGCCAACAACTCCAATACTGCCAATAACATCAATGCCAATAATCTCGCAGGGCAACAACTCGACGCTAGTTTTGCCGATAAGATAGTCGCTGCTCAAGCTCAGGCTGCTGTTGATTACAATACGGCGGCTTATCAGTACGGCAGGGATGCTGTGGCTGATAACCAATGGCTGGTAACATCTGGGCAAGCTCAACAGCAAATTTCTAACCAGTCCTCACAATTCGCTCAGACGCTAGGCCTATCTCAACAGCAATTAGCAGCACAAATAGCTCAGAATGGAGCGCAGAACTCTCTAGCTCAGGCTGGACTTGACCAGAACGCTAGTCAGTTTGCGCAACAACTTGGGTTAAGCACACAGCAATACTATGCCGGATTGGCACAATGGGCGCTGAATTATAACGCTTCGGTTGACCAGACGGAGTTTGAGAACGGTATTGCGATACACAACGCAACCGGAAACTATCCGGGTAATGTTAGTTCTGGAACCGATAGGGTTGTAGTTAATGATGATGGAAGCATTAGCATTGTTCCTGTGGATGCCACTGACCCCGTTGAGGAAACTCCTGAAACTGATGTCATTGACGCATCAGGGAATGTAACTCCTGATATGAATGGAACAACTACCGATAAATCAGGAGTTAGGTGGAATAATTATCCTGTAGTTTCACCGGGAGAAGTTGCTCCTTCTACGAATGCCAACGGAGCAACATTAACAGGATATAGGTGGACCTATACTTCGCATGGTAAGAAATATTACGTTCCTATCTATTCAGACCAATTTACAGCTGGGTCGGCAGACCCTAAAGGATACAGAAAGACGGGAGACATAGGAGGCATTCCTACGTATAAAGAACGTTAAGAGAGGATGATTAGCATGCCCACAATTGATCCAAATAGGCCGGGATACTATATAGATGGTACGCCTGTACCGAGGGCTAGTGGACAAACTCCTCAAGCAGGGTATCCAATAGGAACAAACATCTCTGGTTCTTCTCTGGCACCCGACCCCGCCGTGGCTCAAAGGGCTATGGATATCAGGGCGGCAACAGGAGACACCCAGGCTATTCAGGTTGCAGGCAATCCCTATAATGCCCAAGGTTCAAAAGTGACTCATATAACTGCCGACAATAAGACGGTTGATAGTGGGAGAGGGGCGTACGATTATTACGGGGTTCCCGGATTGGCATCAAGAACTCAAGGAAATGAGCAGTATGAGTTTCAGGAGAAGCTGAAGCAGTGGGAGAGGGAATTTGAGGAGCAGAAAAGGCAGAATAGGTTTGGAAATGCGGTGTCTGCTGCAGAAATAACTAGGTGGGCACCGAGCGCCATAACTGATATGTATCCAGGATGGTCGAGTGGTGGTAGCCAATCCAGAAATACTAATACCGCTAATCAAGCTACCCTTCCTGCGACTATCGCAAACCTATACCCCGGAGCAACTAATGTTGTTCGGGATGCAAGTGGAGGATATACCTTCACTTCTGCTTCGGGAGTAAGGCAGCGTTACTATGGCGGTTAGCCTTGATGTTGCGTTAGAAAGGGGTTGATAAAATTTGGTTGTTTACGCTCTACAACCTGACATGGACATGAATCAAAATAAAGGTGTCCAGCTGTTTATACCCGGCCAGACAAAACTTAATGAAGATGATGTGTTCTTAGGGGGGCCAGGCACAGGGATAACTGACGATATGCTGGGCAGAGGCACCCGAATATTCGGAAATGATGCCAATGGCACAGTTAAGGCCTTTGACTCTTTTCAGAAAAGCAACCAATCGCCATTCGAGACAAACGATATAGCAGCACAAATAAAGGCTGTAACAGCCGCCAATAGCGCGCCTCGCTCAGACTCATACATGGGCATGCCAACGGGTGAAAGATTGGATATGGAGCAGAAGCAAATTCAGGATGCTGTAACAAATGCCTATAACCAAAATAAGTTCACCTATGACAAGGGGCAGGATTCTATCTCTAACAAGTACAAGCAGGATGCGCTCGACCATACTGTTAGTCAGGATAATTTCACTAACGAATACAATGTTGGCAAAATGATGGCTAGATATAAGGGCGAGGATACTTACGAGAAAACTGCTGATGCTATTAAGAATGCTCAGTTTATGGCGAACCTTAACTCTAATAATTACAATGATGCGGAAAATCGTAAGATATCCCAACAAAATGCCAATGTGAATGAGTTAAATGTTACCGGCGAGTGGCCTAGTAGTGGAAGCGGATCCAGTACAGGTCAATATGCTTCATCTATCAATAAGTACGCTAGTCAATTCGGGGTATCTCCCGGACTTATTGATGCGGTAATTACTCAAGAGAGCGGCGGGAATCCCAGCGCTATTAGTTCGGCAGGGGCAAGTGGGATAATGCAACTTATGCCGGGTACTGCGAGAGAGTTAGGGGTTACGAATACATCCGATCCTGACCAAAGCATCATGGGCGGGACAAAATATCTCAGTCAGCAATTGCAGAAGTACGGGAATAACGAGTTGGCTTTAGCCGCCTATAATGCCGGGCCAGGTGCGGTTGACAATGCTATTAGTAAAGCTGGTAGTAGGGATTGGGCCGATGTGTCTCAGTTCTTGCCTAGTGAAACACAAAATTACGTACCGTCTATTTTAGGTAGCGTGAAGCCACCTGCAAAGCTTAAAAAGCCTGAACCATTTAGCGATTCCGCAACTAACAGTATGCTGAGTCAAATGAAAGGTGCGTTGGCGGAAGGGGCAACTGTTGACGATCTCATAGAGGACTTGGATGTATATCAAAGTGATGGGACGGCGAAGCTCAGGAACTACGATAGTAGATTCCTCATTAATTGGCTCCAAACTCAAAAAACAAAAGGTAAAAGCAGGGCAGAGGGGTTGACTAATTCAGCATTTAAACAGTGGTAGCATTAAGGGGGCGTTGCCGTGGCATGGTTAAGCAATGGCACTCAATCTAAAACGAAATGGCTAAAAGATCCGGGTTCTCTTTTGGAAGAAGATGATTTCTCGACTGCCCAAAAATCCATGAGGACAGAGGTAAATAATAAAACTGCTGATCTCAGAGCGAAATCCCTTCCCATCCCCGGAGAGGAGGACGAGCGCAATTGGATTGAACGAAAATTAAATACTCCGCAGGATACCGGATTACTTGGAGACATCCTTGATGTTATCTCTCGCGGTCAGTACGCTTCTGCTAACGTGGCAAAAACATTGACAGACGATAGGGATGATTCGTTAGGGGATGTTGCCAGTTCTGCGTATAGGGGTTTGAGTGGAGAGGATAAAACTTCATACGGAGATGTGCTTGAGCAATCGGGAATGGAGCGCGGTAAACTACGTTCCACTCTCGGATTCGCGGCTGATGTGCTTTTGGATCCGACTACCTATCTAACCCTTGGGGCTGGTGCAGGGGCTAAGGTTGGTGGCAAGGTGGCCGCTAAGGGATTGGGAAAGGTTATCCCCAAGGCACTAGGTAAAGAGGCTGTAGATCGCGGTGGACTGAAGTTTGCAGGAGCATCCCTTATCCCGGGTAGTGTTATCGAATCAGGGGTAGAAAAGATCGGATTAAATAAGGCTGGTAGCTTACTCAGGGATTCTAAGCCTGTTCAAGTATTGGGTAAAGCCCTTGTGCCGAACTTCAGAGAAGCAGGAACAGATAAGGCGGCATGGGATGCGTTTGTCGACACGAAGAAAGGTTATCAAAATTCCCTCTCATACGCTCAGAATAAGGCCGTAGACGATGCTATAGAAATAGCTAAGGGATTTACCCCTGCAGAGAGAACCGCAGCCTCACACGCCGTTCAGCACCATTCCATGTACATGGGAGCAAGTGACAAGGTGAAGGAGTTGGCTGATGCGGCGAGTAAATCGCTTGACTCATCGGCGGCTGAAGAGGTTGGACTTGGATTACTAAAAACCCCAAGAGCTAATTATTTGCCAGGTATTTATCCTGATAAAGAAAGGAAATTCCTTGGAGGGATAATAAATAACCCTGGAATAAAAGCATCAATCGGTGGACATGGCAAGGCTAAGACATATGATACCTTGGCGCAAGCTCAAAATGCAGGGTTAAAACCGGAAACTGATATTGCTAAGTTAGTTGGGTCTAGGCAGGTTGTTTCTGCAAGGGCTGTGGAAACTCAAAAATTTATCAACGAAACGATCGAGAAACACGGAACCAAGATCAATGCAAAAAATATTGATAAAATTGATCCTAGTATGGGCGTTTACCTGCCAAAGGGAAGTCTTGCATTTTTCCCTGCCGGAACCGTGCCTAATGAAGTCCTGCAATTAGTCAAGGGGATGTCTAAGGATGAGATGATAGAGGTTCCGGCCGGGGTGATAAGAAGCGGTATGCTTGTTTCTAAGGACGTCCCGGTGTATGCCCTGCCTAAGCAAATAGCTGGCGAGCTGAACAACTTTAAGGCACTTCAATCGGATGAAGGAAGTAAGGGTATATTAGGTGCTTATGATGCCGCCTTAAATCTCTGGAAGGGATATGCGACCGCAGTTAATCCGGGATTTCATATCCGCAACGCTCAGTCCAATGTATTTCAAACAGCGTTGAATAGTGGCAAGGAATTACTTAATCCTATGAACCACGTTAGGGCATTAGGCGTAAACGCAACAGAGCTACCCCTTATCGGCAAGAAGGTAGCAGATAAAACTATTGATGTCGGTGGTAAAAAGATGACTCTCGCCGAAACTAAAGAGTTGATGAAGAAGGAAGGGGTTATTGGTTCGGGGTGGTTTGGCGCGGATATACCTGGATATATCGAAAAGAAACTCGATGCAGGGATAAAAGGAAACCTATCCCCTCAACTCCTGAATCCGTTATCTCAAAATAACGCATTAATTAAGGCTGGCAGAACCGTAGGAACCGGAGTAGAAAATCAGGCTAGGGCATTCAACTTCCTGTCTGAACTCAAGAAAACAGGCAATGCGAAACAAGCTGCTAAAACTGTAAACAAAACCCTTTTCGATTATGGGGATGTTACTCCGTTTGAGAAGAACGTCCTAAAGAGAACTGTTCCCTTCTACACATGGTTGAGAAAGAATGTACCTCTGCAAACTGAGAACTTAATTAGGACACCAGGTAAATATGCTGCAACTCAAAAGGCACTCAATGGGGTTGGGGATCTCTCTGAACCAGTAGACGAAAAAAATATTCCGGACTATATGGATAATCCTAACTGGATTAAAACTCCACTTGAACAAGGCGGAAACCCTATGTACTGGAATGCCAATCTTCCCATTGGTGACCTGGAAAAGCTGAATCCTGCTCAAATCGGTAAAACAGCACTCAGCTCGTTATCTCCATTATTGAAAGCGCCACTAGAATTAGGATTCAATCAAAATACGTTCTTTGGGGATAAGATCGAAAAGTATCCCGGAGAAATGAAAAAGGCACCTGGGTATGTTCCTGACCTGCCGGATGCCGTAGTTAAGTTGTTGGGCGCACAATATGGAGTTAGCAAAGAAGGCGTTGAGGAATTACAAGTTCCCGCCGATGTTAGGTACATGATGTCTCAGGTTCCCTTTATGGAGAATGTTTCTAAGTCGCTTGACCTAAAAGGAGATAAGAAATTCAACCAACTACTCACCTTCCTGATGGGGGCCAAAATTACTCCATATGATGCAAAGACCGGAGAGATGAACGCCTTATACGAACAAAGGGATGCACTCCGGGCGGCGTATGATAAATACCAAACCCAGGGGCTATTGGAATCTGATGAGGAACTAGCTAAGGGCAAGAAGAAAAAGAAGGGAACGAGTTGGCTAAAATAAAAGTAAGGAGCATTTTACTCCTTGCTTCTTTCTATGCTATTTTGAGCATTGTCTAAAATAGTTTTTGCATACTCGATTTGCTTTCTATCGGATGAGCTTAGCAATTGTCTAGCCTCGACTATCGAACCCCTTAGATTTCCGATATCCTTCAGGTAGTTTTGACTAACCTTGTATCCTATTCCGCAGTAAATAATAGTCATTACGACAATCGTAGTAAAGATTGCTTCTGACTTTTTCAATTAGCACCACTCCCTAATTCGTATCCCAAACATCTTCCAAATCCTTTCTTGACAAATGTCTAACGTAGACTTACAATAGTATTGCGAGGTTATCACAGACTATTGTAGGAGGCGAGAAATGGACGAGGATGAGATTTTAACAAAAGAAGAACTTTCCAAGTTACTAAAGGTAGGTATTCGGACAATCGACAGGATGAGAGATGAAGGAATGCCATATTTCAAAATCGGAACCGCAGTCCGTTTCCGCAAGGAAAAGGTTTTGCAATGGATTGAGGAAAATCAACCTAAGAATTAAAACAGGAAGCCTGTTCACCCGACCAAGAGCTACAGACTTCCCGCCAGACAACCCTTGAGGGTCGCTTCACCTGTTATTTTAACATGGTAGGTTTCCTCCTGCAAGGGTAATAAAAAGGAGGAATTTGCCATGGATTACCCAAACGTAATCATCATGGAAGGGAAAGAGAAGGAGGTAGTAACTTATGATTTAAAAGGTTATTTTAAATGGGTGGTAAATGATGACGTTGTTTTGGTGGATGAGAATTACCTATGCGAGCTCTTCTCATTGGAGGTATGTTTAGCGTGAAAACATGCCATGGGTGCAAACGAGATTTACCAGCTAATAAATCACACTTCTACGTCTCTAAAAGAACTAAGGATGGTTTTCTGGCATCATGCAAGGAATGCTCTGGTGGAAAATTCCCACAACCCAAAACTATCCCAAAGCAGGGCTATAAAATATGCAGTAAATGCGGTGAAGAATTCGTATTGTCAACCGATAACTTTGAAAGGATCAAGGGATGCACGGATGGCTTTCGTGGCGTTTGCAGAAACTGCCAAAAAGAGGGTAAAAAAAGATATTATCAATCCAATATAGAACATATTGAGGAGAAATGCAGGTTATATAGAGAATCTCACAGACAGGAAAATTCCGAATATTTCAAGAAACGTCATCGCGAAAACAGGGAGGTTCTTTGTGCAAAGAGTAGGTCATATTACCATGCTCACAAGGAAGAGGTTAAGTTTTATAAACAAAGGAACAAGGTTGCTATTGCTATATCCATGAGCAAATACCACCAATCTAATAAAGCAACCATTGCCATAAGGCAAAAGAAATACCAGGATGATAATAAGGAGTTATTGTCTGAAAAGAGAAGGAAATATACTTCTGATAACTTGGATAAATTTCGTATTTATAACCAGAGACGAAGGGCGTTAAAAAAACAATTGCCCAATACCTTAACACCTCAACAATGGGAACAATGCGAGAAAGATTTTGACTATACCTGCTGTTATTGCGGGCAAGCCAAGAAACTCACGATCGAGCATTTCAAGCCCATCAGTAAGTTTGGGGAGCTGACTGCAAACAACGTCCTCCCTGCATGTCCGTCGTGTAATAGCTCCAGGGGCAATCGTGATTTTTCAACATGGTTCAAGAGGCAACCCTTCTACACCCCCGAACGAGAAGCCAAGATCCTCTCCTACCTCGGTTATGTCAACGGAGTTCAGCAACTATCCCTAGTATAAATAAAAGAGCAGGATAAAACCTACTCTTATGCCCTACTTCTAAGTATTTATAGTTTTTTAACTCCCCTTGATGGCAAACAAAAGCCCGGCATTACACCGGGCCAAATGTCTTACCTGCCATTATAATAGTAAGTATTCCCTATCCAGTAACCTGTTCCAGTACCGCCGTTGCTGTCGCGGTAATAATCATAGCTGCCCACCCTAGTTCTTGTGCTATAATCACCGTTGCTGTAGTTAGTGTAATAACTGTTACCTATATTGCTGCTAGTAGAGTTTAGTCCGTTGTTCCAGTTCGTATAGTTGTAGTTGCCTACTCTGGAACTTGTAGACGATAGGCCGTTATCCCAATTGGTGTAGTAACTGTTGCCGACGCTATAGCCGGTTCCGGTATTGCCGCCGTAATTATAGTAGGTGTAGGCACAAGCTGGCGCAGCGAAAGCCATAAGCATTAAACCTGCAAGTAGCAATGATAAAAATCTTTTCTTCATTTACTCACCTCCTCTAAATTTTCCCATAATCATACCATTTGTCTCTTGCGAAATTTACTGTAATTTGTAGCAAAATAATAAAATCACTTTACAGCAATTGTCTTTGTGTGAATTGACATTCGTGGTACACTATTAAAACACCGAGAGATAGACTATTGTATGCTTTGCAAGGCGACAATAGCGACAAAACGATAGCCCATCGTTCTCCGGTGTACGAATCGGGCAACCCATGGGCAGGGTGCATTTGCACTCACAAAGGAATCGTAGAAATACGGTTCCTTTTCCTATT
>Ga0209728_1001663_pt1 | contig 13012 bp, 27 predicted proteins | sample RifGroD1_FD_183997 | JGI IMG/M metagenome (GOLD analysis project Ga0209728, IMG submission 183997) | Groundwater microbial communities from Rifle, Colorado, USA - Groundwater D1 (SPAdes) (version 2) | ecosystem: Environmental > Aquatic > Deep subsurface > Groundwater | place: Rifle, Colorado... | reverse complement strand
ACCCTTCTATCTTCTCACTCTCAAAATAATCTCTACAGAGACCACAATTAGTACCACATAATACCTTATGCATATCTCCGTCGTATGTAATATAAATACCAAAATCACTAGATTTGATTGCTAATTCTATTGACATATTGTTCATATTTTATGTGTTCTCCTTAATATTTATTATTTTAAACCTTCAATCTTAATCTCACTCTTTTTAAATATATCATTTACCGTATTGCGATATGCTATTTTCCTCAATACATTAAATGTATCCACTAAATAAATATCATTGCGTTTATAAATATCTTTTTTCCTACTAGCACATTGTTTTACTGTCTCAATACCCTTAAATTCAAATTTACCTAATCTATTTTGTTTAATTGAATATTTTTGTAAATCCACACTAATTAAACCTATACTTTTAGGTAATTTCTCAAAAGGTATAATACCAACAGGAGCAATCACATATGTGTATTCACATTGAGTACAAAAACCATTTAGAAAATCTGAATAACTTGCTTTAGCTTCAATTCCCATGACTTTATACTTATCTACTGTATTTTCTCTTAAATTTAACATATTGCCTTTAATACCAACAACATCTATGGTATTTTTAGTTATTGCTTTGGAATTAAACCATTCATAATCTTTTAGATAATTAGAATTTTTAGGAAACTGTACTTCAGTTGCTATGCAATTATAACCTTTAGAATATAGAATGTATTTTGCTATCATTTTTAACTCATAATGTTCCTTACTCTCGTTTTTATTGTAATTTTCATTTAAAAGTATTACATATCACCTCCAATTATTCCATTGCTTTTTTAATTACTATCTTACAATCAGGACATCTCCAAATTTCTTTAAATACTCCATCTTCTCTAATCCCATACATTGTATTAATTAAATTTTCATGTTTACAATCCAATTCAATTGCTTTGTTAACATCTCTATTTATTTTACATATTTGATTATGTATTTTTTCTTGTTCCTTGGTTAATTGTTTAATTTCTTTATCGCCATGAATCTTAGCACAACTACCACATAAGAAACCTAATTGTCTTACAAAATATGTTGATTTTGTTTGTTTATCGCAATTTGCACAATAATTCATATTAGTATTTCATCCTTCCTTTAAACCAATTGCACAACATCAGACCATTCATATTTAACAATTTCACCTGTTTTAATATCGATAATTTCTCTGTATTCTTCTCCATCTTCCATTCTATAACCGTAATCTCTTAACAATTCAGAATTTAATTCATTATCATCCATAGGAGAAAATATTATTTTTGCTTGGTCAAATAATTTTTCATTCCAATTTATTTTCTTAATACCTTTATTTAATAAATATAATTCACTTTCGATGTTCCATGCAGAAAATAATGCTCTAATTAAATTATTTTCTGAAAAGTATCCTGTATCACCCATACCATTTTGATAATAAAATCTCATATTATTTATTCTCCTTTTTAATCATTTTATCAATAATTAATTCCCATTCTTTTTCTTCAGGAAAGAATATATCTCTTCCTATTTTATCTGTAATCATATAAATAATTTGACCAAATCTTAAATCTGGATATTGTAACCATAATTCTTCTACTTTTTGTAGAAATGGTTTAATTCTATCTTTGTTTCTCATATAATTATTTCTCCTTTTACAAAAATTTAATTATATCTTTCAAAGCAAAGTTTCTTTCTGCATTTTTATCAACATCAAATGCACGTAACAACCATTGTTCTTTCTTATGAAACTCAGTGTTTCCATACCATACTTCATATGGAATTACAGTTCTTTTGCTTACTTTCCCTAACCAATTCTTATATTCAAATTGTAGTGTAGGTGTATATTCTGTAGACATAATAATTTATTCTCCTTTGTTTAATAATCTAATCCAACATACTTAACATAAGTTACAATTTTACCTTGTTGAACATTCTTTTTATTAACTACATTATACCCTTTACGTTTCATTTCTTCCCAATGTAAATATTCATTATCTGATTCAGATGGAGAATATAAATACTTCTCAGATATAACTTTTGCTTCTTTTTGTGATAGTAGTTTTATATTAATCATCTCCTTTAATTAATAAATTAAATAGTTTATGTTGTTGTATAACTATCTATTAATTCTTTATTACCACAATGACAACATACTAAATGAATCCAATGATCTGTAAAACCTTCTTCATAGTCTTCATCTTCTAATAATTCTTCACTACGTTCTATTTTATGCTCGTCACTACCACATTGATTGCATCTTATAGTAAATTCGTTCATATTAATTATTCTCCTTTATTAAAATTTTCTTTTAAATATTCTACAGTTTTTTGAATATCTATTAATTCTTGATTATACGTTTTTTCATATATTTCCATTAAATTTTCTCCTTCATCAATCCCATCGTTCCCACAAGGAATATTCACATCAAAACTTTCCTTTAAAAACACTCTGCCAACAGGACTATTTAACCATCCAATGATTGTATCAGCAACAATTTCAGCACATTCTGGATTGTTGTTAACTATATCACACCATTCTTCATTAAATGAATCAGAATGATAATGCCTAAATATTACATGTTCTAATGTTTGTTGTTTATATTTATTTAACCATGTTTGAACTACTTTACTTGATGTTCTATTTGCTCTGTATTGAGACATATCTTTGTTCATATTTAATATTCTCCTTCTCTAGATTCTATAAATTCTGATCCGTCTTCGTACCCTTCAATTAATAAATCAAAAACACTATCAAATGCTTTAGATATGTGTGTATCTCCTGTTTCACTATCACATTCATTAAGAATTTGTTGTGCTATAAATTCAGCAAACATTTGTTTTTTATCCTTTTTAACTTTATCTTCATAATAATTATTAGGACATAATTCAAATGCATTAATTAAATTATCAATTGAAATTTCAATTGTGAATGTTTCATTTGTTAATTTTGATGTGAAACCAAGTCTTTCAAATTCTTTCATAATGATTTATTCTCCTTTTCCAAACACTCTATCATACTCTTCCTTTAATCCTTTAAAAGTGAATAATTGCATTAATTCTCTTCTTGACGATTCCCAATCTTCTTTTAATATAAATGTTTTATTTTCAGTTTCCCATTCTCTTTTTACTAAATGAATATAATTATATAAATTTCTTGCATTCTGATTAACTAGTCTATTCTCTTTATCACTACTAGGAATAGCGATACCATGTTCATCCACCCTTGAACAAATAAATTGATCGTATAATTCAGCATGATAATAATAATGTAACCATAATTCATATGATTTTTGTTGTTCTTTAGTAGGTGTGATGAATGTGCAATGATAGTGTTTATTGAATAAATTTTGATTATTCATATTAATTCTCCTTTAAATGTTAATATAAAATAAAAGTTTCATCATGATTTTAATACTAGATGTAGTAGTATATAATTTATTTTATACCATATTTAGTATTATATCTATTCAATGCATCTAGTGCAAATTTATGTGCATATTGCTCATTAGTATTTGGATTTTCTAATACTTCATTTTCATTGATATCTATACTTATTATTGTACTCTTCTTATATACTTGTGACATTCCTTCTTTTGTTTCTAAATCTATCCAACCTTTAATTAAAGTTTGCTCATCTAAATAATCTTGGAAATAAATTTTTGTCATAATATTTTCTCCTTTAAATTTGATACATGTATATTTTATACCACTATTGGTTATTTTACTATTAGAGGAGTTGATGGAATCAAGATAATAATCCGTCGGAAGATATTATGTAGTAAAATCAACTCCTGCTTTTTATTTAATCATAAATATTTCCTAATACTTCTTCTACTTCATTGTCAACATCTACAAGGTAATAACAAACAGGATTTATAGTCATTGCAGAACATTTATTACCTTCATATCTTGAATCAGGACTATTACCATAAGCAATCATTCTTTTTATTTCTTTCCCTTCTTGATATACGTCAAAATAATCACCGATTTTTAATTTAATCATATTTAATATTCTCCTTTTTTTATGAAATGTCGTTTTAATCTTATCTTCTTGATAGAAATAATCTTGGTCTTTCTTGCGGTTCTAAAACTATAATTTCACCTAATTTTTCATATACAGTATTCCCTCTATGTCCATCATAATAATCATCACATTGAATATCTATTTCTAATCCTTCATTTGTTTTTCTAATATCATCTACCCATCCTCTAATTCTCTGAGTAGTATGACCATAATATTCTGTGCCTTCAATATAATCATTAATTTTAATCATATATTTATTCTCCTTTATTTAATTTTTCAACTAATACCCATTCAGTATAAATATCGTTTTTATCTAATAAAAATTGTAAAACTCTATATCCTTGTTTGTTGAATTCTTTTAATGCAGACCATCTATCAGAAGCAATCACTTCATTATTTTCTTCATCCCATATGGCATTCCATTCATTTATTTTATTTTCTAGTATTATATCATATGGCATTATTTTTCTATAAATCATTAAATCTTGATTTATCATATTATTCTCCTTCTAAATAATTTTATCTTCCACATTAATAATATCTTCCACCAATACTAACAAAAGTCACATTTTTACAAACAAGACATACTTTTAATTTAAGTTCTTCTCCACCATTGCCACTTCCATCCCATGCATTAGGGATATAAATAATTTTAAAATTATTATTGTCACATACTTTACAATACTCTGTTTTCATATTATCAACTCCTTTACACATAAATATAAATATTTTTATCAACTATATTCCAATTAATAATTTTGTATTCTATACCATCTACTTCTATAATACTTTCATCATCGATTTTATACATTAAGAATATATGGTATGCATCGTCATTATTGCGTGTATCTAATGTAAGATTTTTAATTAGAGATTTATCTATATCTCTTTTAATTGTAATATTATATAAATATTGTGATGATTCATCTATATCAACAACATTAAAGAGTTTTGTATTAGACATATTTTAAAATTCCTTCCATACAATACCCTTACTCTCTAAATACTTAGCAATCAAATATCTATGACAATGAGTATATTCCTTCTCATAACATATCAAAGCATAATCCTTACCTTGTGATAACTTTAAATATAACTTATCTAAATATATTGCCATAATATGATCTCTTTCCATTTGATGATTAAATCTTTTAACATATTTATCCCAATCATTGTCTTTTTTATAATCTAATAATATTTCTGCATGAGGTGATAATTCTTTAACAATAAATGTATTAGGATATTTGTTTACATCAAATGATTTAGGTGGGAATCTTGTGATAACTAGTTTGATGATGTTGTCAGGTAGTTTATTCATTTTTGATAGATATGTTGTGTATAACATATTTATTTCTCCTTTTCAAATTTAAACATTATCATAACTCTTATCTCTTTCTTTAACAATCTTATACAAATAATTAGGATTATTAACTGTGTCCATAATCATTTCTTTTGTAATTTCAATTTCATTATCACAATCAGGACAAAAACAAGTAAGATAATCTAACTTAGTATACAAATTATCAAATTCTTTTCCTTCTTTATCTGATAACTCCTTGCTTTCTTTTAATTCAAATAATCTAAGATATTTATTTAATTTTTCTTCATCTACAATAATATAATCACAACAAATATACAATTTATAATACCTTTTTAATATTTGTTTTAATGTTAAGAATTCTAATATTTTAATAGTAATTTTATGATTCCAATTTTCATTTATATCTCTTAATTTACGAGTGTATTCATGCAGATATGAATTAAATCCCCATGCAGATATGAATTCATCCAGTTTAATTTTATCTTCTTCTGAAATAAAATCTAATTCTTTAATATCAGGATAATGATGCACACCTAATAATTCTGGATACTCTTGTAATTTCTTTTCTTTAATGATTTCATCAATCTCTGAATTTAAATATCTAAATGAAAAATAAGAAGGCAATTTATTTTTAAATTCAATCAATTCTTCTCTTGTTAATTGTTTAAATTCATCAATATTAATGGAATTAAGATACTTATTAAATTCTGTATATTTGTTGATAATTGTTTGCAAGTAATTATTCATATTAATTATTCTCCTTTCTTCTCCTTATATTGTACAGTATCCATATACTTACATTCTTCATCATTATAATAACCAGATAGTATTTTCATTGTCCCACACTTTTTACATATCCTAAATTGTTGTGCATCATAAGTTAAATATACTTTAAATTTTTGATTGAAGAATTCTTTACTTCCACATAGACATTGGGATTTGTAATCTATAGGAGTATTGTTAATACAATCAATAATTTCTTCTATTTTCCTACACATAGTAATTTGGTCTGGGATTCTTACTCCACCTCTATTTAATTTCTCATAGTGAAACTTCTTAATCTTTTTCATTTATTCTCCTTCCTCTTTCTTATTCTGTTTCTGATTCTTCTTAACCTTTTCTATCTCTAATGCAATCTTACTCTCACTCTTATTTTCCTTATCTTTCTTTTTCTTCTCTAATTCTTTTTTGTCACATTCTTTTATATAACCACGACAACCAACAATTATAGGTTTATCCTTTTGAGGTTTAATTAATTTACATGTAGATGCAGGAAATTCACCATATATTTTTTCTCCATAACTTGCATCCCATTCTTTTTTAATGATATTTAAAATAAAATTAGGACAAATTTCTTTGTTTGTAGATGTATAATTGTCTGAATTATCTTCGTCCTCATTTTCTATGTATTGTTTTTCTAATTCTTCATCATCGATATATTTTTTGTCTAGATTAGTATTTTTAGATTTGCGTATGATTAATTCCTTCTTTCTATTTGGCTTTCTATTTGTAGTATACAATTATTTTTTCATTCTGTCAAGATATATTTTACCTTTTTAATCTGTCTTTTATTAATCCATATAGTACAGCAATTCCATAATAAATGATAAATAAGATTCCCCAAAATAAATAAAATCCAATTTTCTCTTTAAACTTTTTTGGAGGTGTTGTAGGTGGTAATATAATTATCTCTCCTTTCTGATTTTATTGTAAAGTTTGAATGAAACCAAATTTGGTTAAGATTTTTGGTAAATTTTATCTATATGTAGTATATATTTAGTTTGTGTACTACTATATGTAGTGTATTAGATTTTACAATTTACTAAATTCATCTGAAAACTCTTCTAACTGTCTTTCTAATTCTTCTTTAATAACTTTGATAAGTTTTTCATTACCATAATATCTTGTAAGATCAACATTATTACCAGAACCATCTTCGTGTTTTGAAAAATATAACCAATATAATTTATCATCATATTCTCTTTGACTTTCTCTATCTTCAGGAGTAAACTTATTAATATCATCTAATGCTTTTTCAGTAACTTTAATTAATGCTAGTAATTCATTACCTTTATTTAATTGTTTAATGTTCATAATATTATATTCTCCTTTTATTAATATCATTTTATCCTAATCCCATTGATATAACCGACATAATAGCAGTGTATGCTTCATAATCATCTTCTTTAGATATATTATTTTGAGCAATATATTCTTTAGAAGATACACAAATACCATTCCACCAATCAGTGAATATTTTCTTTTGAATATCATTTGATAGAGAGTTTAAAAATTCTTCTTTAATTTTTGTAATTCCATCATCCATAATTATATACTCCTTTTGTTTTAATTATTTTTATTTGCTTGATTAACCATTATATTAAAAAAATCTACTTCTTCATCTACATTGTTTAATTTTAAATAATCATCCCATGTAACTAAACTACCATAACACCCTGAATCAATAAATCCTAAAGTATACTCTACATTTAATCTAGTATAAAGAGATAAATTCATTTTATTTCTATTATTTTTATAGAACAATTGTGGTGTATCACCAAATTTTCTACTCATTGCTTTCCAATCACAAATCATTTGATCGATATATTTTTGTGGTATATCTAATGCTACTCCATTTCCATTAACCCAATAATCCCAATGATGTTTATTCTTTCTTTGATGATGTAACCATGCATAATTGAAATTATTATATTTCTTTTCTCTTTCATCGCCATAGAAATTTTTAGCATAGTTAATAAATTCTATAGGACTAAATTTACTTAAATCATGTGTAAATGCGTGTATGTATTGCTTATCTTTCCAACATTCAATAAATACATTCTTTTTGTGTTCCAAGATGTATTTTAGATAATTGATATATATTTTCATGTAATATATAATACTCCTTTTAAATTTTATTTTTGTAAATATCGTGTTAAAAGCGATGATTGATGCTGATATCACATCCTTAATTTACATATTTTATTAATTAAACATAAATCCTTTCCCAAATTTTAATATTTTTAATTTTTTAGGATTAGGAGTTTTCTTAACACCATTTCTTTCTATCCAAACTTGCTTACCTAAAGATTGAGTACCTTTAACTAACCAAATTTTATTTTCAAATAAGACTAAATCATTTGGTTGATAAAAATATCTCGTTTTTCTTATACTTCTAATACCTTTTCTAACTTTTTTGCCTCTATAAATTTTTAAATTTTCATCATTTTTATTTTTATTTCTTGTGCGTCTTCCGCAATTTAAATTACTGGCAGTAACTTCTTTGCTTATTCTTATATCAATATATTTAGCATCCTTAAATGTTTCTAATGATCTATTATTTCTTTTTATTTGTTTTACTAAAAATGGTTTAATTCTTATTTGACTAATTCCTTTAGCAATACAGAATGCATCATTACAATGTGATTTTTCAATTTTATTATTTATTCTATGATTTTTAGTAACATAACCATATGTATGTTCTACATTATTATATTTATCTTTTAATTGATTAACTAATTTCCATCTAACAATATTCATAAATGTTGCATCTTTAAATCCTCTTATTTTTGGTTTATTTGATTGCCATTCATATAAAAATTTACCTTTTTTATGGTTAGGTGTTGTATGACATTTTGTACATAGTGTAATTAGGTTATTAGGAGTATCCGTTCCTCCATTACTTTTATATTTAATATGATGTATTTCTAATATTGAATTTTCATCTTTATTTTTACAATTAGGATTCTGGCATTTATGGTTATCTCTATGAAGTATATATTCTCTTAAATTCCAAAATCCCATTTGTTCTCCTTGTTGGTATTCTACATTTTTTATATCAGGATTTTTTATTTTTTGAATATCAAAATTAGCAATTTCTATTATTGTTTTAGTAATTGGCAATATTTTATTTAATTTATCTATAAATCTAATATGAGAATCTAATTTATGTTTAATACTAGGTGCTAACCAACCTTCTTTTCTTTTTCTATTATTGAATTTTGGTTTCCTATATCTTAATCTATTTCTTTTATTTCTGCGATACATTGCACGTTCTTCATTACGTTCTTTTATATTTTTAAGCAATTCAATTTCACCTGATATTAATTCTTTACCTTTACAAATTGCACTAAAACCTATATGTAAATAACCTGAATCAATACCTAATGTAATTGGTTGCGTATGTTTATTTGTTTCATATAATAATTGAATTGTAAAAGGTTTTATAGTTACAACTTTTGCTTTTTCTTGTTTTAATAATATTCTTGCTTTCGCATTATTTGTGGGCATTAAAGGATTCCCTTCAATATTTAAAACATATACCAATAAAAACATCCTTTCAGATAAAAACTCACCTTACGGTGGTAGGTTCACTTTGCCAATGTTATTCTAAGGTTTTATATGTATATATCACTTCTCCTTACTCTCAGAGATGTTTAAACATATACCGTAGTGTTCAAAACGAGTGAAGTATTTTGAAGTACCTATATATTCTTAGATAACGTAGTCATTTAAGACTTAGGCTAACTATTCATTTATTCATATAATAATGAATAAATTATATAAATAATGGGTTTATAAACTATCTATATAGAGTTAATAGTTCTAAATTAGCCACTGAAATTGAAGATGAAGTTTATAAACTATCTATATAGAGTTAATAGAGATATGAATAGGGATATGTATTCACCACAATATGAGTTTATAAACTATCTATATAAAGTTAATAGCAGTTTTCGAGTCTTTTCTTCATCGTGTAACCAATGTTTATAAACTATCTTATATAAAATTAATAGATGTTATAGTAAACTCTTGATTATTATGTTTATTAGTTTTATAAATTGTCTATACGGAGTTAATAAAAATTCTTTCTTTTTAAATATTTATTTTATAAACAATTTATACATTTTATTTGTCGTCTGTCTATGATAGTGTAAAAATCATTAGAGACAGACGACAAAAGTTAAATTAATTTTGTGGGAATTTCACCCCATATTTTTACTAACTCTGTGGTACAAATTTAATTTCTCTTAAATCAATTGACTTGTTACATTCAAATTTAGCAATAATCACATTATTGGTATCATCAATTAAAATTATATACCTCCTTTCAATATTTATTAGTATACAATTATTTTTATTTTTTGTCAAGATAGAAATTATAAATATTTGAATAAAACGAATCTTTTGACATGATTTGATTTTTATACCATATATAGTAATCATAAAACTATTCAACTACTATATATGGTGTTTTTATTTTAAAGATTTTCTATTTTGAAACTCTTTCTCTTATCTCTGATAAACTTTCATCTCTTAATAATTTACCATCAATAAAAACATCTTCTAGTAAATCAATATCTTTATAACTCTCACGTTGTTCTAATGTTAAATTATCAGTATAAATTATATTGCCATCTTCTTTATAAACAACAACTAATCCTTTTTGTGATTTCTTGATTCCATTATCAGTAATAGGATCTTTAAATAAGAATTTTTCTTCTTCATTAATTAATGCATAAGTCGATTTTAAAGCAAATCCAAAGGTATCTCTAGTATTATATTGATAAGTGAAACTTCCAATTCCATAAACCATATTAGTAGATGCAAATCCTTTTTTCATCAATTGTTCACAAATTTCTTTACATCTTTCAAGAGTAATGGCATCTCCGTAGATACAACCAATATGTGAATCTAATACTTTATAACCTTTATCTGTGACTGTACCACCAAAAATATCCCAAAGAATTTCTATTACACCTTTTCGTTCATTTTCATTATCAGATTTTAAATCTCCACAAATAATTTTAACTGGATCACCAGAATCAGGACGAATTACAACCTTGCCTTCCCTATTCATAATTTCACTTTTTAATGGTTTAATAACATTATTTAATACTGACCACAAATCCCATGTATCACTTACAATAGATACAAAACCATTCGGATAAACTTCAGTTATGATTCTTTTATAAGATTCTAATTCATCTTGTCCGTATGCACACATTACACTATGCTCCGTTGCAGGGATCGATGTTCCTACTAATTCATTTTCAATGTTTGCATTATAGAATTCTTCAAGATATAATATTGATGGAATTGTATCTGTCCCTACAAATGAAAGTAAATGTCCTGCACCACTAGATTTAGCAGAATCAAGTGAATCTTTTCCTCTAAAACTAAAATCATGTCCTTGGAATTGGACAAACGACATATCTCCACCAGTTTTTTCTGCATACTCATCAAGAATTTTTCTATATTCCTTTGCTAATGTTGCATTTGTAGAAGGTTGCCATAAACAACAACTCATTAAAGTTTCAATATAATTAGTTAACCAGAAGAATTTAGGGTTAGTATTTTCTACTGTCAACATAGGTACTCTAATAGGAATTAATGTTCCTTCTTTAACTGCCTTAATTTTTAAAGGTAGGTATCCCAATTTATGTAATTCTATAATATGTGATGCATTAGGATTTTGAACGCCAAGAGTATATTTAATAACTCTTTTATATTCATTAGTAACATCGTCTATACTTCTATTAAAGAAATTCTCATTAAAATAATTAATTAAATATTCTTTAATAAATGCTTGGAATCCGAATGCAACTACTTTGTCAATTCCTTCTATTCTACTTGTTCTTGGTGTCCAAGTTGAATAAATTTTATTTGTTTTTTCTGGATATTGCTCTTTATGACTTACTTTATAAAAATCACATAGCAATGTTGCGGGGTAGATATATTTACTCATATTAATTATTCTCCTTTTTACTATTATTATTTAAATAATTTGCTACATCGTCTAAATTTTTAAAATATTTTCCACCATTTCTTTCTACCATGCGTCCAACAGGATCTAAATGTTTCATATCTTGTTCATCCATTGCCCATTTAGTGTACCATTTATAATCCATTAATTCATTAGTAATGCAGATAATAGTTTTCTCTGGTCTTTTATTGCTATCATCTACTGCTTCTGCAATAGAATATGTGCTATGTGTTCTTGTTAAAGTATAAAGAACAAATTCACAATTTTCTCTTTGTTTAATTTCTTCTTCTTGACATTCTGGTGTCCAATCTTCAACAACAGGATTAAAATAATTAATATCAAGTTTTGGAATTAATTCTTCTCTCCATTTGCTATCTGCATAAGTTCCACCTAAAAATACACATTTATAATTATTCATATTAATTTATCTCCTTTTATATATTATTTTTATTTTTTTAATCTCCAATATTATAAATCAATTTACTAGACCAATCACCTAAAATACTATCTGTTGTATATATCTTAGAAATTAAACCTGATTTAATTAATTTACCTTTATATACAGAATTCTCACAATGAGAAACATAAAGATAAATATTATTTGCTCCTTTTTCTTTTAACTTTTCTGCTGATAATTTAAATGTTCCACCATATGCACATAAATCATCAATAATTAATATATTTTTATTCTGTATATTAGGACAATCTACAATTTCATAATTAATAATTTCACCAGTTTGCAAATTACGTTTTTTATTCCCGTAAAAATATATAATATCATTAGGTAATTTTAATATTTCATTATACCTTCCCATTGCTCCATCATCAGGATAAAATACATAATCAATTTTTTCTTTATCAAATATTTCATCAATATATTGTTGGATATCTATTTCTTC
>Ga0209728_1001660_pt1 | contig 13020 bp, 28 predicted proteins | sample RifGroD1_FD_183997 | JGI IMG/M metagenome (GOLD analysis project Ga0209728, IMG submission 183997) | Groundwater microbial communities from Rifle, Colorado, USA - Groundwater D1 (SPAdes) (version 2) | ecosystem: Environmental > Aquatic > Deep subsurface > Groundwater | place: Rifle, Colorado... | reverse complement strand
TATGATAATAAAGGAAGATTAACAGTTGTGGATGCAGAGAATATTAGCTGGACATGGTTTGTTAAAAGTGAAAATCCATATGCAAATAATCAATAAAGGAGATAATTGATAAAATGGAAAATGTTTATATGACACAAAAAGAATTAGTAGATTATTTAAACCTACCTTCTGGTAATGATAATATATATAAATTACTAGACACTGATTTAGAAGTTCCTGAGTGTCCTTGTTGGACATTAATATTCATAAAAGATAATAAACTATATGATGTTGTATTTTGCCATTATGACGATGAAACAATAGTAGAATGTGTATTTAAAAGATTATTAGAACCTGTAATAGAAGAAAATTATCATGTATTACTAGAAGGTATATGTAATATTTGTGGTAAACAAATTTATTTGAAACAAAAAATTATATGCTCAAAAATTAATAAGCAATACCCTAATTTACAGTTATTAGGTTGTAACTGTAAAAAAGTATGCAATATGGCATTGTATAATATTTTTACAAATGAATGTGATTATTGTAAATTTTATAATACTGAGGGTTGGAATTGTGAAAAGATAATAAAGGATAATTATGATGGTTGGGACGAAACATTAGCACCTTATTATAAAGATTAATAAATGAAAAATAACTAATTATTTCTTTAAAATCTATTGCTTTTTCATTTAAAGTGTGGTATTATTAACTTATAAGAATACTAAAATAAAAATGAAGAAAAGGAGTTGCTGATAAATGATTAGAACCCCATTATCTTTGAGTGTAAAGCAAGTATGTACCATGATTAAGAAAGGTAGTATAACTTTTGATAACCCAATTCAAAGACCTCCTGGGCAATGGAATCAGCAAAAGAAAAGTGATTTAATTGAAACAATTTTTAGAAGATTTATACCTGATTTTTATGCAACTAAGATTAGAGGAGAAAAAGTAAATACATATGATATCATTGATGGTCTTCAAAGATTTACTACTATCTGTTCTTTCTTGAATGATGAATGGGAATTGTTGCAATTAAAACCAATTAAATTAGAATTAACAGGAGAAGTATTTAATATCTCAGGATTAAAGTATTCTCAATTGCCAGAAGAAATACAAGAAGTGATTAAAAGTTATATACTAACCATAAGGACGATAGAATTTGAAGAAGGTGAAGATGAAGAAGAACTTGTTGAAGAAATATTTTATCACCTTAATAGCGGTGTACCTATGGCAAAAGAACATTTAGCATTAATCTCAGCACCTAAGAATGTACAGGAATTTTGTCATAGGATGATAACAGAACATGACCTTTTTGTAGGCATTGCCAAATATTCAGAATCAGCAATCAAAAAATCAGATAAGCAAATGACTATTTTACAAAGCATTTTGTTAATATCTGGTTTACCATATGAAAGTTTTGCAGCGAAGCATGTTGAAGAAGCATTTACTAAATGTGAAATAACAGATGAGATTTTAAATCAGACAGAACAGACGTTTACAGATATTGCAGATACATTTCCTTCAACTCATAAATTTGTAGCAAAAATTAATATTCCAATTATGGCTTATATGTTCTCTAATACTACTGATGAGAATAAAAGTCAAGTAAGAGAAAATTTATTAAACTATGTTAATAAGGGAATGGCTCCTGGAGATAAGTATAAAGCATATACTGGTGCAGGCAATGTTAAGAAAGAAAAAGTAATAAAACGCATTCAAGGTATGTTTGAAATTTGTGGAGTGACAGTAATATCAAAGGAAACTAAAGAAGAACAAAAAGCAACATATGAGGACATTCAGGCAGTATTAGATGAGTTTAAAAATGAACCTAAACAGGATATACAGGAATCCGAATCAGAAGATATTATTGAAAATGAAAATGTGGACATTCAATATGAGCATGAGGAAGATGAAAATGATATACCAGAGTTAACAATGGACGATATTCCTGATGTGTCTGAATTAACCAATGAAGAAGCAAGTTAATTAGGGAGGGTTAAATTCCCTCTCTAATACCTTAAATTAAATTCATAGGAGGTATACACATGAAAATTCAACTCAATGCAAAAACATTAAACAATATCTTAAAGAAAGTTAAACTATTTGTAGGATTTAATTTAAAGAAACTTCCCATCATGCAAACTATAAAAATAACTGCTTCTGATGCAATACATATCACAGCAACAAATTTATCTAATTCTATAATAGTTAATATTCTTGGTGAAATATTTGAACAGGGTGAAGTGTGTATCAATTTTAAAGAACTCCAGCAAATGATTAAATCACAAACTGAAGATATAATTATCACAGACAGCACTATTGAAAATGGAATAACAATTAATTATGAACCATATAGTGCCTTAGAATATCCTAATATTCAGATGGTAGAAGTAGATCAACTAACAACTTTATCTAATGACTTTATAACAGGACTTAACACTTGTCTGCCTCATGCATGGAATAGTAAAATGGAAGGTATTAATAGACAGACATATGAAGGAGTATGGATTGACAAAGAAAATATTATTGCTTCAGATACTCATACTTTGGTAGTATATAAGCAAAATGAAATCCAATATCCTAAGAATATTCTTATCCCTTCTAGTGCTGTAAAATGTATTGTTGATACTTTTAAGAAGTCTAATACTATTCAATGTAAAATTAATGATAAGTTAATGGAGTTATCAGATAATGATTATACTATAATTTGTCGTATTTATACTGATATAGAAATACCTAAGTATAAAATGATATTGCAAGGATTGAGGGAAGATAACTACATAACAGTTAATACTAAATACTTCAAGTCTATCATAGATAAACTTCCAGTGAAAGAAAAATATAAGAAAGATGATGATGAAGATTTTGAATTTTCTACAATAGTTGATTTAGAGATGTTTAATAATAATGTTACTATGAACACTTTAACAGTAAAACCATTTGAAATTAAATGTAAAGAAGTATGTGGTGATCATCTTAAACTATCTTATTATAATCATTTGATGAAGAAGTTAATCAATGGTTTTAATGAGAAAGAGAATAAAGAATTGATAATTAAATTTAATGGAATATTAAGACCATTTGTAATTGAAAATGATAAGATGATAGTATTAGGATTGCCAGTAAGGAAATAAAAGAATATATTTAACAAAATCATAAAATAATAGTTGCCATGTGCCTAGCATGTGTGTTATAATATAGTTATAAAATAAAAACATAACACAAGGAGCGATATAAATGTGCAAAGCAAAAAGATACACCGAACAATTATTAAAGATTTATGATGAAATCAACAATGATGTAGAATATTTTAAATATCAACTTCATTATTTGCAATGGTTAGAACAAGATTTTCTACATATTATTGAAAATGAAAAATTCAATGTTGTGCAAGGTTATAAACTATCAAAGAAAATTAAAGATATAAGAAATGATAGAAGAGATTTTAAAATTGAATTAGAAACTATGATTAATCTCAAGAAAACATTTATTGATAAGAATATTATATATTTAGAAAATACATATAATGATATTAAACGACAAGATGGAGAATTATTAAACTTAAAAGAAAATAAGGTATATAGACCAAGAGTATTAGAGAGTATGGAATTAAAGAAAGTTGTGCCGTTGAATAGGAAAGCTATATAATTGATTAAGGAGATAGATAAAAATGAATATAGTAGTAGATATTCAATATAAAAGTGGTAATAAAGATACTTGCCATATTTGGTTTGATGAATATAAAGAACAATCTCAAAATGAAGAATTCATTATGAGAGTTAAAAATAAAATATATAATAATATAAAAGATAATGGATTATTGGCATTAAATAATAAAATAATTAATTTTAACAATGTTGAATGTATTGATTTAAAATAAGATAAAAAGATAATTTTATATAAAATAAAAGGAGGAAAATAATAATGGTATCAGAATGGATTAAAGAAAACATAATTGACAAAGGTGTAGAAAATGTAAGATTCTTTGCTCAGATGGAAACGATAGACTTTATTATCCCTTGCTTTGGTTTAGCAGTAACTTCATCAAGTAATTCTACTTGGACTGAGTGTAAGATTGATGAAAGTAGATATAAAGTTACAGAAGGATATAAAATAACATTGAAATCATTAGACGAGAGATTTACATATAATCATTATTATCAATCTGATTTTGAATCTCTTATTAAAAGTGGTAGTATTATTGTTAAGGATAATGATTTAATGCGTGTAGAGCATATTAAATGGGCAGAGCAATGTGGTAGTGTTATGATAGTACATGAAGCTGATATTATTGTTGAAGGAGGAACAATATAATGAATCATCTAATAGCTAAAATGTCTAAAATATTTTCTGATAATATGAATCATACAAACGGAAGAAGAATATTAAATGCATGGTGTGATATGCCAAATGATATTAAAATGGAAGTAAAAAGATCAATGAGAATATTGCTAAATGAATTGATTAAGAACAATGATATTATTATTAATACCAATAAAGACAATAAAGTATTTAAATATTTATATATTATATCTGCATATGAAGGTGGTAGAGGATATGTTGCTCAGAACGTATACAAAATAAATAGTAATACAGAAGAAATGAGAAATGCATGTAGAGAAGATTTTAAAAAGAGTAATTCTGAAGCAAGTTATTATATGCATTTATGTTCAGCGATAGTTATTGAAATTAAGGATATTGGAATAGATGCATTTATTAAAGATGGAAATGAATGTCTAAATGAATATCAAGCAGAACAAAAAGAGATTGAAAGACAAGAATTGGCTGAATTAGAAAGATTAAAGAAAAAGTATAATAAATAATATGAAAAAATGGGAGGGATATTTAAATGTATAATAAATTAAAATTAAAAATAATTGAACAAAAGAAAAATATACTATATTATAATTATCATAAATTAAAAATTGAAATTATGAATACATTTAATAGAAATCTTATTAGTGAACATGAGGTAGACAATTTAATAAAAATGTTATAAACTGGTTATTTGATATCGAATTAAAATAAATTATAAAGGAGATTACATATTATGAGAAGAGCATATAATAGTGAATTTTTGAAAGATGAAAACGGAGAATTGATAGGAATAAATTTAGGAGCAGATTCTTGTGCAGAACATGAATGGGGCATAAATGGAATTGCTAAAAGTTTTGGTATAATAGAAGATAAGACAACATTAGGAATTGAAAGAAGAATGGTTAATGAATTTCCAGATAGCAATATAATATTTACTCAATGTAAGATTAACAAAAAAAATTATACTGTATTTATTTATGATAGTTACTATAGATTTAGCGAATATAAAGAAAAAATAAAAGAATATTTACCAAGTGATTTAAAACCATTTGGTGATGAAGATTTAGTATGTGCTTGGAGTGAAAGATCATTTGGAATATTAGTATCTAATAAATATAAAAAAGAATTAGAAATACTTTATAAGGCTTTTCAAGATAAAGATATAGCAATTGGAATAGGTGGAGGTCATGTTTTTAAAAATGGTGGATTAAAATTTGTTATTGCTTCTAAATTACCAAAAAATATAATTAATGAAACATATGAAGCAGATTTAGATTATTACAATCTTCAAAAAGTAGCACAAGAAACTGGAATTTATGAGTTATTAGATAAAGCAGGTAAAGGTAATTTTAAAGGTTGGATGGCATTATCTCCAAGATGGAAAAATGAAGAAAAGAAAGAAGTTATATTTTGGTTAAATCCTGAACAACAACAAATTCATAATTTTGGTTGGTTTACTGTTGAAGATTTGAAAGAATGGGCAGAAAATAAAGGAAAAATTATGATGAATAAATAATAGGAGGAATATTAAATGTCACGTAGTTGTCAATATGCAAAAAGAAATAGTCCCACAGAAGATTATATATGTTTAAAAAATAATAATGAATTATGTTTAATGCTAATTCCAGATTTAAAAATATGTTCTGAAATGTTTCTTGTAGATAACAATATAAAGAATTAGTAAATTCTAGTGAATCTGAATTAAAAATTAAATTTGCTAATTATACTAAAAATGATATTATTGATTTATTAGAAAGAGTTAGTATTCCATATAGAAAATATGAAAGCAAAAGAAATTGATTGAACATGCAATCAGGGAATTATTAAGTTTAGGAATGTTTATTAGAATTGCTAATAATATAGATTAAAAACCTTGATTTTATTGGTTTTATAAAATGGAAAAACAATACAAATATGAGTTTTATCATAAAATAGAAAAGGAGGATGCATTTATGAAAATTATCAGATATTCATTAACTGGTTTTAAACCACAATATCAAAATGAACATCTACAAAATGTACATTTATATCTTGCTGATAAATTTTCATTAAAAGGTATTCCTATCCATTTACACAATAGTATATTGGAGCAACATAAAATCTTAAAACCATTTTATCAAGAAAATTATACAGATTTTGAATATGGAATATGGGCATTTATTAAAGGTTATAAATGTAATCAATGCTTAAATCATCTTAAAAAACGTGTACCATGTTGGGAAGCAGATATTGATGATAATACAATAGTTTATCATGCTAATTGGGATAGAAAAATGTTAATAACTGATGAATTATGTAAGGTGTTTGGCTTTTATATACCTGCTAATCAACTTAGCACATTGAAGAATATTCAAAAAGTGTTGAAAACTGCATAGGTTAATATAATCAAAGGAGGTAAAATAATCATATTAAGATATTTACATTTGCAATTTATTAGATTAAAATCACGAATAAATAAAGATACAATAATATGTGCAGTAGATAAAAAGAATAGTATGTCTTATATTATTAAAAATGGTAGTATTGTAGACACTATTCCAATAAGTGATGATATAATTAGAGGGAAAAGAAGTAAGATACCATTATAATAAATTGATTCCAAAGATTGATTTTGTCTTATATTCTGATGTTGTAAACCCTTTGTTTATAAGGGTTTTTGTTTTATAAAATATAAAAATAATTATGTTGACATCGAGTATTATATATGGTAATATAAATTAATAAGATTATTATCGAAGGAGGAGACTTAAAATGAAAGAATTTTGGACTAATGGAATAACTATTAAATATGCCATCGGAGATAAAAATAAACTTATTGGTTGGGTTGCTAAGTGTAAATTTTATGGTGGTAATTTTATGGGCAGTGATAGTATAGAAGGGATGATAAGTAATAGATATTTAGAATCTACTATAACTGAAGCAATTGATCATATATTAGATACTTTAAAAACATTTAATATTAAACTTTGCACAGAGATTGTAGAAATAAAATATATGGGATTTGCTTTATATAGAGATGAAAATGAAAAATATTATTCAATAGAATTATTACAACAAATTAAAGATGAGGCTGAACGCAGAGGTTGGAAATGTTATATTGAAATAGAATAGAATAAAATAAGATAAGGAGGTTCATTAATGTTAACAAAAGATTTTAATATTGGTAAATTAAATATCAAAATAACACTAGACCTACATGAATTTGCTTTTCCAATTGCTATTCAAAATTATGTAGGCAATTATAAACAACAGAATTTTGTAATTCAAATTGCATGTATATTTATTAATTTTAGCTGGTAATAAAAAAATATTATAAAGGAGGAATACATAATGTTTGAAATAGAAAAGATTATTGAATTAATTAAAGAAAGAGATTCACTTTTAAATGAAATAATTAAAGTTGCCTCAACAAGAGAAGGACAGCACATACTTGAAATAGTAAATAATATTAGAGAGTTATGTGATAAACTAGAAAATACCATAGAAATAAAAGAATACTAAGGAGGTTATCATATGATTATCAAAGAATTAACCACAAATGACAATAAAAAATACCTAATAGGATTCAAAGAAATTAAAGCAAGTACAGGTAATATACTAGAATGTCATATACTTAAGAAATGTTTATTCGGTAAGAGGAGTATATTTAAGAAGTCAAGATTAAAAGGTTTATATTCTGATTATCATCAGATGGCTATATTTACTGTATATGATTATGAAAAAGAATGTGAGCAACAAGAAAAATTATTAAGTGCTATATGGAGTTAAATATAATATAAATAAAGGAGGAATATATAGTGGAAAGACCAAGCAAATATCATACATCAAGTTTTATAGGCAAAGGAATTAAAGGTGCTAATGAAAATGGTTATTCATATCATTGGGATTCAGCACATCCAGAATTAGAACCTACAAGTACATTTAATTTAGGTTGTTCTCATTATTGTTCTTATTGTTGTAAACCAGCATATCCAATTCAAGAAGGATTAAGAAGAGATTTATATGTGTTTGTAGATTTTTATGACAGAGACTTCACTGTAACAGGACATACATGTATTTGTGAAGGTGCAGAAAAAGAAAAAGAATTAAGAAAGAAACTTGAAGAAATGGAAAAGAAACATAAACAAGAAAAGTATGAATTAGAGAAGGAATATAAAGATGTTCTTAAGCATGATAAAAGAGGTAGATTAGAGTTAAAACATAAGAAAGAATTGAAGGATTTAGAGTGGAACGAAGATTGTTTTAGGTTTGAATAGAAAGGAGATAATAGAATATGAAAACTAAATTTAAAGTAAACGAACATGAAATACCTTCAAAAATAACTGTTAATTTAGGAATGTATGAAAGAGCATTATTTGCTAGAATGTTAACTGCATGGGGTTTTGGAGTAGAGGATGCAGGAGATACATTTGAACATATATTAAAACAAGGATTAAGAAAGATTTATGATGAGAAATTTGGAGATGAGTAAATTGTATATTAAAAGGAGATAAATATAATGATTAAAACTTGTAAATTAAAAGGTACTAATCAATGTCCTTATTCAAAAAAGATACCTGATACCAAACCACAATGTAGAATAAAAGCAGGAACAAAAAGCAATTGTAAGTATTTTAAATAAGGAGGAAATACATAATGTTTGCAACAGATCAACAAGGATGGGATACTTTTGATATGGCAGGTGTATTGTCAAATTTATCTGATAGTATGAAATCTATATTTGCAGAAATAATTCGTAGTGCTATGACAGGTAAAGAATTAAGTCAAGAAATTAAAGATATATTGATTTATGCTTGCTATCATAGTACATTGCCCTTTGACGATGAAGAAGTGTTGAGTTGGTAATTATGTAATTTAATTAAATATCATGATAAAAGCAATTTTTTATGCAAATATAAGGAGTATTTAAAAATAATGAGTAAATATTTAAACATTTCAGTTGATACTACATGTTTTGAAGGATATAAATCCATAATAGAACTTGTTACTATTAATATGTTCGTAGTTATAAATGAAAATTGTTTTAAGAAACAAAATGTCAATTTAACTCAGGAGGATAAAAATAATATATTAAATAAATTTCAAATTGTGATGAATGATTGTTGGAGTATATTAGAAGAAAATAATGAAAATAGTGATTATGATTATGAAAGCACACTAGAAAAATTAACACGACTATCATCTGCTAGTCAAATTAAAAAACATTTTTATGAATTAGTAGAATGCTATATGAAAGTATTTACTAATGATTCAGAAGAAAAATTAACAGTATTTATTAATAATATTAATAGTAGTAAGTATAGAGAAAAATTAACTTGTCAAATTAGAAAGTATTTAAATAATAATATAATTAATCTAATAAGTTAAACTTAAAGGGAGGAATAATTATGAATCTTATTTTAGATGTATTACATAACAATGGGACAGAAGAAAAATATTACATATTTATAGAAGAATATGTAAATGAAAATCAATATGAAGAAATAGTATCAAAATTCAATGATGATTTAATAAATCTTAAAAATTTAGTAATTAAAACTGGATAAAAACAATACACCTATTTAGATATGAAAAATATTGCAAGAATAAATATAACATAAGAGGAGGAATTTATAATATGAAAATTCAAGATTATGTTAATGAAGGTATAAACGTAGTAGATAGTATGAGAGGATTAAGAAAAACTACATATTCAGATAGTTATATTTCTATTGTATTTCCTAATGGATACGTTGCAAGTATTTATAAAGATGAAAATAAATATTCAGTTGCCACTTGTGATTATGAAGGATATTTTAATTGGAATATATTAAAAGAATTTAACAATGGAAATCATGGTGCAGTTAGTTGTTGTACCGAAGAAGAAGTGTGTAATATATTAGAATTTATCAAAGGATTAGGAGGTAGATGATTATGAATAATACTCAAAAAATTCTAAATAAAATTGTTAATTTTATAGATGAGTATTATAAAATAGCACCTCAATTCTACAAAAAATGGTTAGATAAGTATGGAATTAATAATCTTAATTTTATAAATTATATATCTTTTGAAGAAGAGAATGAGGAAATAGAACACTATTTAAATTATTGTTTGTATATGCTTGAAGAATGTGAAAAGCAATATCCTAAAGGTAGTGAAATTATAGGATTTCAAATTGCTGATATTATGAGAATGATGGCAGAGAGTAAGGAATTGAATAATATATAAAAGGAGGATAAATTTATGTATTATAGAGGAATGGAAATAATAGGTGATAATATTTTAAATTATAAATATCCCCATGATTTTAGTATAGATGATATTATTAATGAATTATCTAAAAATAATAATAAAAAGGTTAAAAGTCATTTATTATGGATGTTAGGAAAACATTTAAATCATATGAAAGAAACTATAAATAAACACGAAGAAGTTATAAATAAACTTGTTAATTATATTGATAGGGTTGATAGAATGGTTTCCATGATGGATCATAATGGTGCAGCAAGAAATCTTGTTAATAAACATAATTATGATTGGAGATAGATAAATTGCAAAATTGCGATCCCACAAAGTATTGATATTACTGGGTTTATAGACTTGAAAATCATGACAAAAGAGACATTTTGTGCAAACTTTAAAGGATGTGATTAAAATGATGTTTCCTTTTGAATGGGACGAAGCATTATTTGAGGATAGAGAAAGACGTAAGAAGAAAGAAGATAAACGTAAAAAATTATTAGCAATGATTAATGATAAGGCTACTACTGAAAGTGAAAAAGATAATTGTAGAAATTTGTTGTTAAAGTTTTATAATTAAAGGAGGAGATTATATTGAAAAACAAAAAAAGACAACTAACACTATTAGAAAGTATCAAATTTAATATTTATATTGATAAATTAGGTATAACTAATAAACTTATTTATGAAGCAATATTAGAAGATTATTTAGATGGATATATAAAATTATAAAACAAAAAGGAGGAATTAATTATGGGAATGTACGATACTTTTTATGGTGAAATAAAATGTCCTTATTGCGGAGAAACACATGAATTTGAAGATCAAACAAAATCTTATGAATGTTCATTAGAAAATTTTCATATAGGTGACTATGTAGATAGAAGCAATACTAATTACATTCATAAATTTAAATGGTGGTGTGATAATGACAGAAGTAAATTATTTGATGTTGGTATCGCTATTCGCAAAGGACAAGAAACAATTAATATTATGGATTTAAATAATATAGAAGATGGATTAGGAAGAAGATTGCTTTATGAAAAAACATGTAGAGAAGCAGATGGTTATCCTAAAGAAGAATTAAAATATAAATTAAATCCATATTCTGAAGGTTATAAATTTATTGCTTTTGGTGTTGAATGGGAAGTAATTAAATTTTATATGCAAAGAAGAATATATTATGTTGGCGATATGGAATATTATTATGAAATTAAATCTAAAGAGCATGGAATGAGAATTATGAAGTCAACTAAAATATATGGTGAAGGTAAGATGGAAATTGTTAGTTTAGAATTTGCTAAGAAATATAAGGAATTATATTTTGATAAGGGAGGAAGTATTGATGAAAACTGAAATTTTAAAGAAGTTTAAAGACATTGAAAAACTTTGTAAGGTAGAAAATTTTATTCTTAATAATGGTAGAGCGATTACAGAACAAGATAAAGAAATATTAAGAATAGCAGAAAGTGTGATGCAAGATTATAATTATGGTTGGTACATTTATGAGGAAAATATTATTGAGCAACTAAAAAGTATTAATAAGTTTAAGGTATATATTTTGGATTTGGTAGGAAAATGAGTAGTGTAAGTGAAAATAGTGAGAATTCTTCTTGACAAAAGAATAATATAATTGTATAATGTAGTAGGATTAAAAATAAATTTTGAAAGGAGTGATATTTTATTAATATTAATATATTTATATTTGGATTTACATAGTAATAATATAAATGTTAAAATAATTATACATAAATGGAGGAAGATATATGGAAACTAATATTAACACTAATAGAAACATTAACAGAAATCCATATTACATATACGATTTATCACAAATGAACTGGATGCTTGAGCAAGGTTGTATACCTATAAGAATTGGTAAAGGAACAAGTGGAGACTTATATTTAAAGTTTCCTCGAACACTTGAAAATGAAGAAAAGGTAAGAATATGGAAATTAGGAAAAAATATATTGAAATCTAATTCATCCAATGGCATTTATGATAAAAGGGTTTAATTTAAATTTAAACTCTTTTTGTTGTTTAAAAAATTAAATAGATATATTTTGATATAATTAATGATAAAAATAAAATGATAGGAGTAATGATTGTTTTTGATTAATAATTTAGAAGTAGGGAGTACATATAAAAGTTTAAAAGATATGTGTAACGTATTAGGTAAAAAATATAGTAAAAGTGCTAATAGTAGAAAAGCAATATTAAAAGAAATAGAATGTTCATATAGGTTAGAAAGAGAAGGTAATAAATATACTGTTATAGAAATATATAAACAAAAGAAAGGGAAAGTAGATGGAAGAATTAATAATGGTGGAGGTATAAGAAACACTAAATATGATACTTTAATGGATGATTTGTTAATTAATTATTTATATATTAAAAATTTAGAATCACTTGATATTACATTTAATGAATTATTCGGACAAAATGAAGATATAGAAAATAATATACCTTTACTTACTAATGATTATAAAAATTTAT
>Ga0209728_1001655_pt1 | contig 13065 bp, 18 predicted proteins | sample RifGroD1_FD_183997 | JGI IMG/M metagenome (GOLD analysis project Ga0209728, IMG submission 183997) | Groundwater microbial communities from Rifle, Colorado, USA - Groundwater D1 (SPAdes) (version 2) | ecosystem: Environmental > Aquatic > Deep subsurface > Groundwater | place: Rifle, Colorado... | reverse complement strand
GGTGTGGTAGAGTCAAAAGATTCCCTAATATATTGATTGTGTGTAATAGTGAGAATAAGAAAGAAAAAGTTTTAAAGAGTGTAGAGACAGATAATATCAAATATGATTATATTGATAATGGTGTAGAAAAGAGATCAGGGATTAAGTTTATAGTGAAAACTGTTGATGAGATCAAATTATATTTGGGATTGTGATATTTTTTTTGTAAATTTATTGGTTGTACATTATAATATTGTTGTATTGTTATATAGGTAAATTATGATATAGTACAATATGTATGACAATATGATAGAAGATATGAGTTAGGATATATACAAGGATATGTATTGTAGAAGATATAAATTAGTTTGTCCAATACTATTAATTACTTATCAGGTGATTCAGGAATAAGAAGTTAGAAGTATGAAAACTTCTGTGGTATGGAATTTAGGTTGGATTTGAGATGATACTTGTGATATGTGATATGGTAGGTTGTAGAATTGTTTAATATGCCCCATATTACTAGTTAACTGACTAGTTGATTTATTGTGTGAATAGTTAATTAGACAATTATATGATTAAATAGAAAGATAAATAATTAGGCAAATAATTATTTTATTAAGTTATTAAAATATTAATTAGATAGTTAATTGAAATAATAAAAATATTTTTATTCTATGTATAGATTAAAATTTAATGGATAAGATAAATGCAAGATAAGATAAAGGATTGAAACAAAATAATAAAAATAAAATGAAAATAGAAAGGATAATTTAAATGGAGAATATAGAAATTAATAAAACAATTGATGTTAATGTAAAAAATATAATGTATTTATCATCAATAATATGTTCATCATTATTTTCTATAAGTGGATTAATGATAGGAGATATTGGGAATATAAGTGGAATAGGGATATTAGGATTAAGTGATTTATTTAAATATATAAGTTTTATTTGTTATGGATTAGGTGTATTTTGTGGAAGTTTGTTGTGGTATTTTGGATATGTGTATAGGGATCATGGATTAACCTCCTCCTTCATAAGAATACATTGTAAATAGATGAATAATTTAGTTTAATCTCTCTAAATGGGAGATTATTTTTTTGATAAAGTTTAAATTAGAATATAAATAAATTTAAAGAATAAAGTTTAATTTTATGGGTAGATTAATTATAGAAATAGATTGTTAATATAAAAATACATATAAATTAAAGGAGAGAATTATGATAATTAATGTGCAGAATATGGGTGGATATTATTTAGTTATGGAGTTTATTGAAGGTAGTGTGGTTAATTTGATTATTGGGAAGGATGTTGATATAGGATTTGATAATATAGATACTAAATTTAATATAGAAAAAGTTGTTGTGTTTAGGAAGAATGGAGATGTTATTAAAGATTTAAGTGAGTTTAGCAAGGAAGAGATTAGAGTTTATAAGAAGTATATGAAATTGATTGAATATGGTGATAAGTTTGTTAGTGTGTTGGATTATAGGAGTAGGTATGTTGAGTAAGTATATTTTTGTTAATGAGAAATTAAGAGAAATTATAATATTGATAGTAAAATTATATAAATTAAAGGAGATATATAGTTTATACAGGAGAACATTTTTGTAATATATTGTTGAAAGAATTTAGTTGTGTGATTGATACAGAATATGAAGAATTATTGAATGAATTATTAGATGATAAAGATGAGTTATTTGATTTGTTAAATGAATTTATTAGAAGGGAAGAAATTGAAAGGATATATAAGATAGAGGGAATATGGGTTAGAGGTTGGATGTTGTTTGGTGAAGAAATTATGAAAAATTTTAAAATTGGTGATAAATTTAATAATAAACTTAGTAATAAATTTATTAATAATAAGAGATATGATGTTGTTTGAGTAAAAAATAATGTTAAAATTTAATTTAAAATTAGTTGTAAAATAATATTCGATATTTATGATTTGATTGTTATTTGATTGTTATTTGATTGTTATTTAATTGATGTATTGGTTGATAATATTGGTTAGTTGTGATAGGATTAGAATGTGTTATAATGTGTTGATATTAGTGTGCTTAGGATGTGTTCATGAAAGGAGATAAAAGAGAGTAGAAAGAATAGATGTAGTAGATTATGTTAGATTTGTTAGATTAAAATTATGATTATAGTAGTATTGGGATAATGGTTAGAATAATGATTATATATTTGAAAATATTTATTATTTATGTAGTTAGACGATTAATATACGAGAGTCGCAATCGAAATTTGAATTTGGTCTAAGTGGAGAATTGATGTGGTGGCATATGATAATGATTATCACTCTCAATTTGTAAAGTATGCCCCGGTCTGCTCATCTACTTTGAATCTCTCCACATAATAAACCTTATGCGAAGTTATTTTGGTAAATTGTGGTATTGTTGGGAATTGTTAGGTTGTTTGTGGTGGGTGATTGTATAGGTGTTGTATGATATAAACTGCCATAGATAATATATAGATGATACACATAAATTTTTATTGAAATTTTGCCTCTATTTGAAGAGATAATTTAAAATAGGTATAATATGACCTGTTAAATTGAATAGAGGTGATATAGGCTTTATATTCTGTTAATTTGATAGATAATATATAAATGAATGCAATATCTCTATATTGCCACAAGTGAACCAATTGACCAATTGATCACCGGATTAATAAAATTGTCGGACGTGTGAAATGTATAGTGGAACGTGTGGAACAAAGTACAATTATAATTCTAATGTTCCACGTGGAACAATTGCACCTGATATAATTTAGTACCAGGTACTAAGTCGGAATATATAACAAGAAATTTTTTGTTGAACTATTAAATAAGAATAAATCCTAAATAAGAATAAATCCTAAATAAGAATCATTCCTATCTAGTAAATTTTCCTAACAAAGAATATTTCTTATCTGCAATAGTAATCATATCTACATAATTGTATTAAATATCACACAATTCACACCACACCTAACAACATATAATTATCCACATAATATCATATTTAATACCACATAATATAATACTAATATCTATTACACATAGTAATCAATACTACATGAAATAATACTAAATACTACATGACATATACACAATAATTATATACCTGTACTATCTAACACACATATCCACACATATCCACACATAGACTACAACATAAACACTAAACAAACTAACACATATTACAATTAACACCTATACAACACTCCAAACAAAGCTATACTATACTTATATTATTACCATTATACAATCTAATATACTATCTATCTATATACCATACAATGCTACCATATCTCACTATACATTATTACTACTATGTTACTATCTATGTTACCGTTTATATCAGTATCATATTACTAATCATATTACTAACCATGTTACCACTGGTTATATATCATGCTACCAAGTATATCATATATACATAATACCTACATTATATCTATGTTACCAATATATAATACTAATACAATACCAACCTATCACAAATATAATTTATATCACTTTACCAAACAACCTTAAATCCACATTAACACCTCATATAATACCTAATATATAATAAACCATCTAATATCTCATTCTAACATGAATAAAGCCTATTACTACAATTTAACCGGATATAATCACATAAAATACATATAAAACATCTAACCCTATACAAACAACCAACGAATAGTAAATATAATTATCATTAAAAATAGTTCCACGTGGAACGCTCCAAACTATAACCAAACAAATAATCATATATACTATTCCAAAATTTCATATATAAATACCCTAAAATCCATCTAAAATAACCTCAATCAACTACCACTCCAACCAATCCACCCACATTAAATTGTTACATTCCAGTATCATATTGCTACACTATTGTAACATTCTGATCATCCTACTATACCTCTACTATACATCAACTGTTCCATTTCAACACACTTTTTAATAAATTGTTCCATTTCAGAACATATAACCGTTCCATTACGATACACATTTCCAAACTACAACTCCAACATACTAACCATCTAATATACCCTCTAATATATCCAACCATTAAACACAAAAAACCTACTAAAATCAACGCTTTCAGCCTTCTGAATAATCTATACCCACATAGGGTATACTACAAATTATAAATATAATTTTGGTATGATTCTTGCATTATATAAAGGTGTAAGTATTCTTTGAAAACTACATATAGGCAGGGAGTACGGCGAACGACTCTACAATGATACTATTGCCACTGTAGAAGGGTGTCCAGCGTGAAGGTGAGGTAGACAGCAGTCTATCGATGATCTGGGACATGGGCGGGTTAACCGCATAGGGAAAGTCTGTGGGTGTAATAGTGAGTAGTGAAAACGGTGCCAGAACTGCATAAATCCTTTTTAAAACCTTCAATTATCTTTTATTATCTCTATTTAGCTTTAAATTTGAAGGTTTTACAAAGGGTTTAAATAAGAGGAGGTAACAACAATGAAATCTAAATTTGAATATCTAGTAGACCGTGACGACAATAAGAAAATAACTGGTAGAAGTATCCAAATAGCTATAACAGACAGAACTTCTGACATAACTATTTTAACTTTTAATAGTTTAGAAAAAATGTTAAACGATGAAGGATATTATTTTTGTGGATGTCCTTTTATTACCGGGTGGGCGTATGGTGACACTATAGTAATAGATGACAAGGAAGAAGCAGACCACATTAAAAAGTTATATAAAGCATGGAAAAAGGCATATAAGAATCAATAAGGGTAAACCCCTTATAAAGTCCCTGAATAGTAATAACAGTATAACAGCTTAATAACAGGGATTTTATAAAGGATTTAACTTAATTAAAGGAGGCAACATAACATGATGCACCATGAATTTTGTACTATAACAGCTCTACAAATACCATACGAGCAATACGTTAACGAGATTGAGCCACTATATATGCAGTCAAAATTATTAAAACAGCAATTTTGCAGTAAATGGTTGAAGAAGTATAACAGAATCAACAAACCAACCTGCATCCTGAAGAACGTTAAAAAGGATATTATTGCATCAATTAAGGAATTCCAAAGTAATAAAAAATACTATAACAGAGAGTATAAAAAACTTGTTGCCGAACAATTAAAAGTAGCAAAAAAGAATTACAGTTTTTACCAAGATTCAGAAAGAAATTGGTTACAGTATATGTCAGATACTTATAGAAATATTTTTAACCGTCAACGTTTTGATCTACTAGATCGCTGGGGTGTTGATGATACTTTTCATATCATTTATGCGGACGGTACGGAAATGAATTTTAACTCAGAAGACATTTTGACAGGTGCGGACGATGCACAGAATATCAACTTTGCAAATATCGTATATATGCACCTGTCAAATGGCCATATAAATATTGATACAGAAATTGGAGAATTTACTTGGAATATACTTGACGATGTAGAGTATGAGAAAAGAGAAAGACATTTGGATAATATGCAAATGAAGTATAAAACAGTTTGGGGATTGAAACAATTAGCAAAATTAAACCAATAACACCATAACAACTCCTACACTGCCACTTACAAGGTAAATATGGTGTAGGAGTATAACAACTTAACAGCTTGCACCATACTGATTAATAAAACTAAAAGGAGATGTTGACCAATGGCAAAAATTAATACTTGTATTGTTTGTGGTAGGGAATCAGATTTACATAAAATAACTTGTGATAGTAAAAATCTAATTTGTCCGACCTGCTTTGATGAATTAAAATATATTGAATTTCTAGAGCCTTACAATTTTACTTTTACCGAGTGGCTGAGAATCAGAACGAACAGCTGGAAGACAAGAAAAAATCAGATTGAATCATTACAACATCATTATTGTGATACTTTGGATACTTTGAAAGAAGATACCGACATGACAGATAAAAAAATTATGAATCAGTTTAAATTAGCTATGTTAGATAAATATAAATTTGAATGCTGTTAACAATCCTTTTAAATAGAGCTGATTAATGTTATTGTTATAATTGATTTAATCAGCTTTTTATAAAGGGATTAAAATTAAAAATAAACGGAGGTTATCCAATATGACAAATAACACATTAGCATTAACTAAAGCAATCCAAATCAACCAGAAATTAACAAACCTATTCACTAACGGTAACAGAGACCACAACGAATATTTTAAAGTAGTTAAACAATATGTAAATTTACAGTATTCACCAAATAAACAAAATAGCATATGGGAAATAAACGGTAAAACTTATTCCATGTATCATACATTTGCAACCGGAAAATGGCAAAGTGTAAGTTATAACCAATTTTTGGAAGATGCTACAATGATGGTTTACCGCTTGTTTGGTGGTGAAGGTTATAACACTATGTCTCTAAAAGAGGAGATATTACAACAACTTGAAGATCGACAACAATATGAAGTGGAGAATTGCAGGAATTTAGTATAATTTGTATAATCTTTTTAAATAGTGCAGGTTAAATCTATTTAGTAAATAACAATAACCTGCACTTTATAAAGGGATTAATTAAAGGAGATGTATACAAATGAAACAGTTAATAGATGACATTCTAAACCAAACTAATTATTCCAACAACTGTCATGGATTACAAGCAGTAGAATCTGCAAATAAAATAGCTTTACACTATTTCAAAATGGAAAATATACCTTTTGATAACTGGTTTATACGTGAGATTCCTTTAGTAGATAATTCTGGTAAATATCCTGTGGCTGTTGTTATCTTAGTTAATAATAAAATACAAAGGAAGGAAATAGAACTGGATTTAACCAGAGATGGTAAATTATTTCAAGTTTGTCCGAATGGTGAATATGTAGAAGTGGAATTAAAAACCATTTCAGAAGCTATTAACCATATTAATTCAAACTACTAAGAGGCTAAAAACCTCTTATAAAGTCCTTCTTCCTTACTACAACTCAACTCAACATTATAACAAAAGAAGGATTTTATAAGGAGTTTTTAATTTAATAAAGGAGGCCAATACCTTGAAAAAACTACTTCAAACCTACCAAGACGGAACTTGTTATATGGAATCAACAGACTACCAAGAAATAACAAATATTATACAAGAAAATGAAATCGAATGTCATACAATTTTATACAGAGGTTTAAAACTAGCTGGAGATGAAATGCCAGAAGTAGGCGAAACATTTAAATTTAAAAATTACTTTGAATCTTTTTCAGAAGACATTGATATAGCTTTAGAATTTACTCTTGACCATTTTCCTGTGATTGTTCGTTTGATAGATAGTTATGGATTGCCATTATATGAATATACAGAAAATGACACTCAATTAGAATGGTTAATAATGGATAAAGATTATGTAATATCGTCAATAGAATATAATGAAGACGATGAATATTACATAATTGACATAGAGGAAGTATAACATAAATATCTTTAACTTGCATATTGCCAAAAATCCTATAACAGCTTACCACCTACCACCTACCACCTACCACCTACCACCTACCACCTACCACCTACCACCAGGGTAATATAATAATTTAAGTCTACCTTAATCGGTAGGCTTATTATTTTGTCTATTTTTAAATACCTAAATCCTAAATTTATCCAAATACTCTATAACAGCCAGCCAAAAACCATCTTCCATATAATCCCATAACAGCAGCTTATAATCCAACCTACCATAAATTCCCACAAAATAACTCTTTACATTCCATCTCATAAATGTTATAATAAAGTTTACCGACATTATTATATATACAATCTATTAATTTATCAATTAAAATCAACTCAAAAAGGAGGTAAGAAGTAAATAATAATAAACTAAATATAATTATTTTGCTAAATGTCAATATGTTTTTATGATTCAAAACAAGAAAAGTAAAAATAATTTTGTCGTTAATTAACCAATTAATTTTAAACGAAAAAGGAGGAACTAATATTAATACTGATACCAAAAATGATATAATTGATACTGGTAATACAATCAGTAGCAATGATGCAAGTGATACCAATGTAAATATAATAATTGATGAACTACACGAATTAATTAAAAAGAATTTATATGTTACTCAGGTAGTTAAAAATTATAAAATAATGTGTAATTTATTAAACCAAGAACAAAAGCAAGGTAAAAGCAAAATACTACAATTAAAAGAATGGTCACGATATATTCATATTGAAAAAGACAAGCAAAAATTTATTGTCATGGATATCTATGATAAGCCACTAGAAAAAGAAGATAAAAGAGTATTAGGAAATAATTCTATCTATGTTCAACATATCGAATTATTACTTTTAAGTTATCTATCAAAGCAAAAAGGATATACTGCAAAATTGACATTGAAAAAATATTTGTTGCTACTAGGTATGGTAAATAGAAAATACATAGAGGAAAACACTAAAATGATGAAAGAATATAATGACAGTATCACAACATTTCAAATTAATCATTTCTACCAACGGACATATCAAAAACTTAGAGAAATATTATTCAGTAGTTTAAATAATCTAAAAAATAGAAGATTAATTGATTATGAGGAACTAACAATAATAAGTATCAGAGAGCCTATTGATGATATGATGGAAACCGTTGAAAGAATAGCAAATGACACTGAGAAAAATATCATTAGAGATATTGAAAAAGAAGTATTAATAAATATGGGAATAGAATCATTGTCATTAGTGCATCTAAAATTTAAGACTAAAGAATTCTATAATAAAGTTAACTTGCTACTAAGAGAAAGATACAATATATATTATACTTACAAGGAAATTAAAATTTTATTTACTAAGAAGTATATAGATCAAGCACTCCAACAAGCTGAATTGATTACCGAAAAAATAATGTTAAATGATAAGATTGTTACCGCTATCAATGACCAAGCAGAAAAGAAAAAGGAAAAGAGTATAGAAAATTATAATGAACAGGTAGAAGAATATATGAATAGGATTCTTGGATTACCTTCTCAAATGTCACTGAGTAAATTTTTTAAATTTGATGATGTTTACATATATGCTCAAAGCGAACTAACAGAATTATTAATTAGATACCATTATTAAAATATAAAAATAAAAGTTGTCACTTTATATTCTTAACTTTAAAGATAATACTATATAGGTTTATAAGTGACAACTTTTATTTATTTTTAATTTTCTTGCTACTTATAATATTTTATTAATAAGGTGGGCGGTATCAAAATTTATTTTTACTATATATTATACCTTATAATTATCCTTTTTATTTATCACTGCTACCACTAAAATTATATCACTTATAGTCTAGTCGACAACCTTTGAATTTTTACTTGCTACCGCAGTAAAAATGTCAAAATTAATATTATTATATTTTCTATTACCAGTATGTTACACATAATTTTACTTATCATATTACCTTCTATTGCCTTCAATGCTACCAAATATAATAGTAGCAATAAATATCATAATACCATAAAATATAATATCATGATGCTAAATTGCTACTAACTTGCTACTCCAACTGTTACCATCCAACACTAAAAATTTAACATCATCTTAGTATCATCCAAATATCACCAATCCATTCATTCCTCAATTTTACCCTTCACAATTCCCTTATTCCCTTATTCCCTTCTTCCTTCCTCTAATATCCTAAGGTACAAACATACACTGAATATTTTATACAGCCATTCCTGGGCATCCTGACGACACATAAAAAACCCTTATATAATCAATGGTACAAGCCACACTCAATCCAATTCCTACCAATATTCAGTATAATTATGCATATTCAATCAATTATTCATGTATAAATGTATAAATCACCTCATTTTAACCCTACATTGACCCTAAAATTATTATATTTATAGTCTGTCTCAGTGCTAATTTAGTATCATGTTACCAATATACTTTCTGATTTAGCATCATATCAATATGACAATTACCGGAAATATTCATAAATTATAGTTATGAAATTATGTAGTGAATTGATGGATTATAAATAGGTAATAAATGTATATTGTAATAATGGAATATTTAGATAATACAATATATGGTAAACGATTGTTAACTTTTAATTTTGCTTTAGAGGTGTCCGAACAAATAATCCTTCAAAAAATTAAAAAAATAATTATAAATTTTAAAGGTATTTTCTTTTTCTTGTAGAATACTATAGAGTAATAAAATAATAAAAACTAAACAAAATTAAAAGGAGTTGCTCAGAATGAAAATTGAAAAAGTTAAAATTCAAGTGCCGAAATGTAAACTAACATTTTACATGAGTAAAAGAAGGTCTAACAATATTGATAATGTATTAAGAAGAATTAGATCACATAGGCCATGTGCAGACTTACATAATATAGAAATAAAAATCAGTGAAGTATATTAAACACCTGTTAAAAGGTGTTTTTTCTTTTGCTCAAATATCCAAACACCAAGAAAAATAAATATAATAATCTATTAAAATACTATTGCTATTCAGCCATTAATTTAGTATTATATATAGTAACTATATCTTTTTTAGGGAGTTGAACCAATTGACGAAAAAGGAATTTAAAGAATTTTGGGAAAGTAAATCACTGGGAGAAATCAAAGGTGTATACCTTGAAAGGTTGACGGTATGCGAAAACGGCAAATATCTTATTAAACTAGAAGCAGAAAAAATAGTTGGTCTAGATGTAAATGGCAAAAATTATATATCAAGATTGAAAGATTCTGCGGATACCATAAAGCGTTATGCAAAGTCAACCGAGGAAGATTTAAAAATACTTGAGCAGCTAAAGCCTATATTAGATAAGAAAGAGGCTGAGGGACTGGATCAAGCTGAATATGAAAAATATATGGAAAATAATAAAGACAATATCCTACCATTGATTCAAAAAGTTAAGGAAATGGAAAATATTGCCTTGACAACATGGAAAGATAAAGAGGGAAACCTTATCCCTAAAGAAGACATTAAATACACTCATGATTTTATGTTAAAGGAATTAATCTTTATGATAAAAGGAAATGTAGAAAATGTGGAAAGTATTGTAAGACTAGAATATAATAGCAATAGAGGATTTGACGGAACAATAAAAGGCGAAAGAGGCTCAGTAAACATAAATACAATAATAGCTGGTGGTTACAATGTGCAAAAACTACACTATAGAACACTGATTTATAAATATTAACCTCTCAGGAGGTTTATTTTTTTTGCTCATATTGGCCGGATAAATAAATAGAGATAATAAAAATAATAGTTGTAATATAATTAATAGTGTGCTAATATAATTAATAGTGTGCTAATATAATAAGTATCATTTACATATTGATTTTAAGGAGTTGACCGCATATGACCAAAAACGAAAAAACAAACCATGCTTGATATTCTCAAATCTAAAATTTACATAGCCACAGCCGAACCAGATACAGTCAAAAAAGAGACTATTCTTGACACTGTTAGAACATTTGCATATTATTTTGATTTAATGCCAGAGTATGAGCAATTAAAAGTAGAATCTGAAAGACTGGATAAAATTGACGTATTTAATTTTTATGCAACCTGCCAACAGTAACAGCAATAAAACCAAAAAATAATATATACGGAGGTGCAACAAATGAAAGATATATTTTTTGTCTCAGTATTACCGCCAACAGTAGTATATGGCTTATGGGTTTTATATTGGAGTCTGGGAAGAATCTAAGCAGGAAATAAACCTGCTTATTTTTTGTCCTTTTATCCGGTTAATATCCTTCATACAATCACCATACAGCATTGTTAAAATTAATATAGGTACTATGACATGTACAAAATATTAAAATCAACGTGAGAGAAATTATTAGATATAATTAGATATGAGGAAAGGATCATAGAAGTTAAAAATAATACTATACAAATACAATTCTATCTGTTATAATATTTCTAGTACCACTATTATATATATTTTAGGAGGTCGGGAAAATGATTAATTGGTATGGTAATAAAATAGCTAATGAAGTATTAATCAATAACCTGCATTTAATCCCTGAGCAAATACAGAAATTATCTGAAATTTGCATAGAGGAAGACAACAAAGGAAATACTAAGGCTTGCACTCTATACGTAAAAATAAGTAATAAAACCAAAAAGATTAAATTTGAAATATTATCTTTTATGGATATAGTAGGAAGTACAAATAGTATAGAAAGATTTGGCATTTACACTATGTATGGATCATGGCAGTATAATGGATACAGTGAAAAGGATTTAAACAAAGTAATAGAAAATGTCATTAATCAATTTAAAGATAGTTGTAAAAGCTAAGACCCTGCAAAGGGTTTATTTTTTGTCCTTTTATCCTTCTGATACTTCTAACACAACACAACACAACACAACACAAATAACTATTCACCTTCCCATAATTCCTTTTAAGCCTCATTAAATCCATTTCGCATACAAATACACCTACAATTCCTGAAATGGCTTGCTATGACGATAATTAGATAAAGTTAGATATACTGATTATTATAATTCATTGATTGTTTATTGATTATTTATCATAAAATACTTGGATAAAACTATATAAATATATATTATATTGTATGTTAATTTGTTGTTTTTGTTTGTTAGGAATAGTAAAAATAATTATTGCTTTATCGGTCAATATCCTTTATAATGTTATCAACTACATATTTAGATTCTTTTGAGGAGGTAATATAAATGGAAAAAGTTACTTTAAATATAAATAGCTTGGAAGAATTAGAAACTATATACAATGCTTTAGGATCGAGGCAAAGTATGTTTGAGGAAGATATAGTAAAATATAAAAAACAAGGGTATGATAATAGTTATCACAGGGAAGAAGCAAGAAGATGTAAAAAAATTATGAAATATCTAGAACCATTTTTAAATAATGCTTATGAAGAAGAATTTAAAAAAAATAATTGCTCAGAAGGCTGAAAAGCCTTTTTCTTTGTAAAATTACCATTTAAAATAATTAGATAAACTTATACATAACTATACTTAATTATACACTATTTTACCTACAAAAACATGATGAAAGTATTGTTTTATTTCAAGTGATATTTTGTTGACATATTGGTTCAATTGATGTAATATATTAGACAGATAGTAAATATAAATTTGTGGGAGGTAATATTAATGAAAAGAAAA
>Ga0209728_1001654_pt1 | contig 13080 bp, 16 predicted proteins | sample RifGroD1_FD_183997 | JGI IMG/M metagenome (GOLD analysis project Ga0209728, IMG submission 183997) | Groundwater microbial communities from Rifle, Colorado, USA - Groundwater D1 (SPAdes) (version 2) | ecosystem: Environmental > Aquatic > Deep subsurface > Groundwater | place: Rifle, Colorado... | reverse complement strand
TACGCCGCCGATCAGTTGACCAAGTCGGACGAGAACGCGGATCAGGCGTATTCCTACCGGATTCGCACGCCCATTCACCAGCGGTTCAGTGACACCCTGACGGAACTCCAGGAGAAGAGTTTCTTCTGCACGACGCCAGATATGCGTGTCTTGACTGCCGATCTTCGCTGGAGGGCTGCGGGGGATCTTCTTCGAGGGGATCTGCTGTTGGCATTCGAGGAGGAACAGGCTCCGAATAGGTTGATGGGAGGGCGAAAAACGGTCCCCTCTCGTGTGATCAGAGCTGACCGGATGAGATTGCCCGTGTATCGCATCCATCTCTCCGATGGGACCGTGCTGCGTTCTTCAGGAGAACATCCTTGGCTCACGACGTATGCCAGCGCCAGAAAGCAGTGGTGGCAAACCACAGAAGAGTTGGCGAAGTCTGTTGCGCAGGGGCTTCGTCGCTCTCTGGTGCGGTTTTTGAATCCGTGGGAGCAGCTTCGGACCTATGAGGCCGGATACGTGCGTGGCATTTTCGATGGAGAAGGCCATATATCATTCGCACACGGCCGCTACCCTGCGCGCAGTCCGAGGCTTGGGTTTGCTCAGAATAAGGGCATCGTGCTGGATACGTGCGTCGCGTGCCTCGATGAGTACGGTATCAAATATGATGCCCGGCCAAATCCGCGGTCGAGAGTAACGAATGTAGTTATCCGAGGCACATGGGCAGATCGCCTTGCTATGCTCGGCAAGTTTAGGCCGGAAAGACTCATAGAGAAAACAGTAGAGGCATTGCTGACGGGCCGATTCGGTATGAGATGCGGGGGGATTGATCGAGTTCGCATTCTGGCAATGGCATTTGAGGGCGAGCAAGAGGTCGTAGGACTCGAAACAAGCTCGCGAACGTATTTTTCCGAAGGGTTCGGTGCCCATAATTCCGTCACGACGCTCTATCGGCCGATGGCGACGAGTTCGAGTGTGACGTTGACGACGTACATCGACAACATCCTGACGGCGACGACGTCCATCGGGACGAAGGCAATCACGATGACCGTGAGCGGGGATCTGCTCGGCTCGACGTTCATCCTCGGACAATCGCTGCTCGGGGGACGCGGCACAGCGGCCTATGACGAATTCGTGGTCGAGGGGCGGGGCCGATCCATTCAACTGGATTGGGAGCAGGACATCGCCGCCGGAGATGTGGAACTGTACGGCTACGCCGTGCGCGTGGCCCCAGGAGAAGCCCATGCGTTCGAGTAAGGGAGCCGACTGATGGCACTGGGACGCTACAAGAGCTTCGCCGATGCGGTGGCGCTCTTCGCCGCCGAGTTGAATGGGCTCCAGGACTGGTTCACGGGGAATGCGGCGACGCTGATCTCGCCGTTTACCAACACCCTGAACGCGAACAGCAACCAGATCACGAATCTGGTGATCGAGACGGCCTCGGCGACGCCCTCGGCCACGCCCGAAGGCCGCATGGTCTACCACACGGGCCTCGATGCGCTCCTCGTGGTGGATGGCAGCGCCGTGCGGTACGTACCGAATGTGTCCGGCGGGCTGGGCTCGCGCTTTCACACGCTCCGCATGAACTCGGCGGGGACCGGTCAGGAGTACGCCACCACATCCGTGGCGGTGGCGAACGTGACGGGCGCGGGCACCATCGCCACGCAGGCCCTCTCGGCCATTCAGTTGACCGGCGGGATTCAGGCGATCGAGATCGCAACGCCCAGCTCGCCGCCCGCCAACTCCGGGCTGCTCTTCTTCCATGACCGCGGCGATGGGAAGACCCAACTCTCCGTTCTGTGGCCCGATGGCGCCGTGCGGGCGCTGGCGACGAGCAACTGATGCCTGACCGCTTCATCCCGCTTGGTCAGATGGCCCAGGGAGGCGGAGGCCTCCCCGCCACGGGGAACGCGGCGTCGCGCTTCGTGCCAATCTCGGGAGTCGGGACCAGTGGAGGCGGAGGCAGTGGCCTGAACATCCCGGGCCTGTTCAGCCAGTTCCAGAACCTTGGCCAGGGCGGCGGGGTAGGTTCGGGCATCGCCAAAGGCGCCGGGATGCTGGGCTCGGCACTCGGCGGGATCAATACGGCTGGCAAGGCGTGGGCTGGGCTGACTGGCGGCGCCAATCCGATCCCAGCAGGATTGGGGACAGGATTAGGCGTTGCCAGTGGCCTGCTTGGGCTTGGTTCGGGACTGTATGGTCTCAGCCAGGGGAAGTACGCGGGCATTCCTGGGCTTGTGAGCGGCGGGCTCGGCCTGGCCGGAACAGCGGGGAGTGCGATGGGCGGGGCGGCGGCCGGAGGACTCGCGAGCGCCCTCTCAACCGCCGGTGCGGTCGGGGGCACCTTGGCGCTGCCACTCGCCGGGGTGGGCATAGGATTGGCCAACATGCAGAAGAAACAGGCCAAGAAGGTGAAGCAGCAGACCCAGGAATCCGGGGACATCCGACGGGGACTCGCCGAAGCTGTTCCGAACGTCCAGAAGGCCGTCTACACGGCACAGAACCTGAACCGCGTCAACGGTCTGCCCCCTGAGCAGCAGATCGCCGCGCTCCAGCAGGCGCGCGAGGCCTTGCAGAAGGGCGTTGAGGATCTCTCCGTGGACTTCTCGCGGTTCATCTCGACCGGCGGCCAGGGCGGCAAGGCGTCGCTGGTGGGCAAGGTCCCCACAGGGGACGCGGAGCGGATCGCCGCCGCAGCATGGCCGGATGTGATCGCCGGGCTCCTGCGGGTCCAGGACGCCCTGGCCCAGCGGGGCGTGGCGCTGCCGGCGACAGAGGTGGGGCCGCTGACGAATCGCAGCCCGCTGGCCATGCTCAACTTCGCCAAGTCCTTCGCGGGGGCGCCGACCGGATACAGGCCCTACGATACCCTGACGCCGGAGGCGCTCGGCCAGGTGGGCCCGGGCAACTTGGAGCAGTTCTTTACCTCCCAGCTTGGCGCGCAGAACCCCCAGTTTGCCCAGTCGGCGATGGGTCAGCGGTTGGCGGGATTGCCGACGATCACCGCGCCGGCCGGGGCGAGCACGGCGCTCCAGGGCGTGATGCCGCAGTATCTGGCGAGTCAGCAGCGCATCCTTGATGCCGAGCGGGCGGCTGGGATGAACCCACAGTTCACGGCGCCCTACACGCAGGGCGGGATGGCGAGTCTCCTGGGCCCGGATGGAGCTCGCCTGTATGCTCAGGGCGTGGGCCTGGAGAGCATTCCGTTGGCGTTGGAGGCAGAGAGGTACCAGAAGTTTGTCACGGGAGGGGGGTTGCTCTGATGGCTGACATCTTCGATCCGGGCGGCTTGACCGACTGGTGGGACGTCCCCGCGGACTACTTCACGGGTGGGATGGTGGATTACAGCCAGCTCGGTGGGGGCGACCTGAACACCGACTTCGGCAATCTCGGCGGTGAGCCATTCACGACCGGATATGGTGACTTCTACACGGCTCCATGGGATATGTCCCCGTCCGGCGAGGATCAATGGTTCTACGACACCCAGACGGGCCAAGTCGTCACCGGCCCCCAGGCGCAGCAGATCGACCCCAGCTTCGACTGGATGAATGCGGCGAAGATGGCTATCGGCGGAGCCACCGCCCTCGGGGGCCTCGGTGCCCTCGGGCTCGGCATCGGCAGCCTGTTCGGCGGCAATGACCCGGCGAACCAGACCACGACCCAGACGTCCGCCACTGGCAGGGCGCCGATGACCCCGGAGATGATGGCGCTCCTCGGATCAGGCGGAAGTGCTCCTGGAGGCGTTGGTGGGGCGCCTGGCGGCCCCGGGACGGGGCTTACGGGTCTCAGCAATGCGATGATCCAGAACCTCATGGGATCGGGCCAGGGCGCGCCGCTGGGGGGCTCGCCGGGACTCGGGCAACCTCCTCCCGGCTCCCAGATCGGCCAGCAGTATGACGCGATGGGCCAGCCGGGCTGGAACGCTGGTGGCTTGCCGATGACCGCGCAGCAACTCCAGGCGCTGGCACAGGGGGGCGGGCAGCAGCCCCAGGGCGGCCAACCCCAGCAGGGCGGCGGCCAGGGCCTCATCGGCCAGCAGTCGAACGTCCTGGGGGGCCTCCAGGGCCAGATCCCCCAACTCAACCCGGCGATCATGCAGGCGCTCGGGATGCAGGCGGGCGGGATGGCCCAGGGCATGCTCCCCTCGCTGAACGATCCCCAGGCCCAGGCGCGCATCCAGAGCATCTACCAGCCCGGGTTCGACGCCCTGAACTACAACTCCGGCCTCGCCCTCAGCAACGCCCGGGAGCAGCTCCAGCAGCGCGGGTTCCAGGCGCCAGACATCCGCGAGGGGCCGACGCAGGCCCTCACCGCCCCGATCCTGGCTGCCCAGCAGCTCGGCCGGTCCCAACTCTACGGCCAGATGGCCGGCGCCCAGCTCGACCTCGCCACCCGGTTGCCGATGCTGGGATCCCAGCTCAATGCGCAGAACCTCGCCATGCAAATGCAGCCGTGGCAGGCAGGCCTGAACCTCGCTGGCGCCTACAACCAGCCGATCGGCACACAGGCGCAATTCCCGCTGTCGCTTCTGGACATCCTCCAGCGCGGGCAGGGGAGCACCTCCACGGTCAACACGGTTGGGCCGCAGCCGAGCCTGACCCAGCAGTTGGGGCAGGTGGCTCCGCTCGTTGGGGCCGGCGGAAGCCTGCTCAGTTCGGCGGGGAACATGTTCTTCCCACCGCCCCAGCAGCCCCAGCAGCCCCAGGTGGGTCTCTCAGGCATCATGCCGAGTTACTACTAGGGGAGATGAATCATGGACCCCAGTCCCTACAGCCAGTCCGGGCAGGACCCGACCCAGCAACAGGGGCTCCTCCAGATCCTTCAGCAGATCCAGGCGATCCAGAACCGGCCGCTGATTCCCGAGAACCCGCTGTCGCAACTCGGCGCGGCGCTCCAAGGCGCCTCTGCCGGGTTCGCGGGCCAACCCAATCCGGCCATGGCCCAGGCGATGGCGCAACGGCAGCAGCAGCTCTCCGGGTTGAGCCAGACGGCGGGGCTCATGGGGCAGATCGCTACGATAAAGCAACAGGAAGCGACCTTGGCCGAAACGCGGCGGGCGCGGGCGGTGCAAGAGAAAGCCGAGGAACGAGCCGGCAAAACCGAGGAACGACTTCGACAGGAAGCGTCACTCAAGTTCGCTGATGATGCCTGGAAGAAGGCGCTCGAATTGGGCGATCCCAACATGGGCGCCGTCGCCTATGAGACGCTCTCGAAGGAAAAGCCTGGATTCTGGCCGCCGATGCCCCCTGAGAAGATCAAGGCGCTGCTCACTGACAAGATCGGCCGGGAAGATTTCAGGAAGAACCAGGTCGGCATGGCGACAGCGGCCTATCTTGGCCTGCCGACCTATCTCGGGAAGCCGATCCCGCAGGATGTGGCGGGGATGCCGAAGCGGGCGCTCGCGCTCCTCGCCGGCAAGACCGAGACGCAACTCGCACATGGATCGCTGGACGAATGGCAAGTGGCGACTCGCAAGAAAGTGGCCCAGGTCGGCTTCGACAATCTCTCAGCCGAGGAGCGGGCCGACTTCTTGGCGCTTGAGGGCCGTGGGGCGAGCGATGCCATGAAGGCCGCGATTGCCAATATCGAGGATGACATCGCCGCGCATGGCAAGATCCAGAAGCCGCTCGGTCAGTATTTCAGGATCGCGCGGGAGCGGGCGGATCTCAGCCAACCCGTCAAGGATATCCTGAAGGGGGCGGGCGTTGATGTGAGCCAAGCCACACCCCAGCAGATTGAAGCGGCGAGAACGAAACACACGCAGGAAACGATCGCCGAATCGACCATGAAGAACGTGAAGCGCATGGCCGTCCAGGAGATGAACGCGAGGGCCGGCGGAAAGAAGAATCTCCACCCGGAGTTCAAACACCTGCCGGATGACTTCGTCAAGCAACTCGCTGTCGGCGACGAGAATGCGCTGATGCAACTCCTCGGGGCGTTGGGCGTCACCATGAAACCGCCGGCTGGCGCTCCATCAGCTGGGCCAGCAGGTGCGCCAGTGCTCAAGAATGGCATGACGGTTGAGCAGGCGATCCAGAAGCGGATGGCTGATGGACGAAGCCGTGCCGAAGCGCAGCGTGATGTTGAACGACTCCGGAGCGAGGGGAAACTCTAAGTGGCCCAACCGACCGCTGAAGAAAGTCTCCTCGGTCCCGGAAGTAATCCGTCCCGCCAACCCACGGCCGAGGAGAGTCTTCTCGGTTCTCAGCAAGTGGGTTTCGTCCAGGGCATGACCGACGAGGCGCTCAGGCTTCTTTCGCTCCCGTTCAAGACCTTCTCCGAGGAAACGATCGGCGGAGCCGAGCAGATGGGGCAAGGGATCAATGCGGTGCGTCGGGGCGAACCCGGCAGCGCCGCGTGGAATCTTGGCGTGGGCGGCCTTCGCGCGATCGGCGCTCCGATCACGGCCGCGACGCGGCTCCTGACCGATCCCGCTAGTCGGCTCATCCAGAGCGCCACGGGGATTGACGAGCCCACGCGGGAGATGATCCAGAGCGGCGGCGACATCCTGGGCGGGGCGGCACTCCCGGCCGGGATCGGCGCGGTGCGCGGGATGATGGGCGCGCCCGGTGGGCTGGCGGCCAGAGTAGGGCGCGCAATTCCCGCGATACCGGAGGGTGTGATGCCGGCCTCTTCGGTTAAGTCCTTGCCATGGCCTCGGACCGGTGAGATTCCGTTAGCCAAGGGCCACATCAGACTCTACCGTGGCGAAGGCCCCCATGGGGGAACTCCGACCTGGAAAGATCCAGAGATGGCGCAGTTCCAGGGCCGATGGTTTACTCCGAATCGAGAATTGGCCCAATCCCACGTTCGGGATATAGTAGGAGAAAAGAACGCACAACTGCTATTTGTCGATGTCCCCGATTCCGTATACAAATCCTCCCTGACCGGTAATAGGCCTGAACTTGCACGGTTTCTATACGGCGGAGCGGATGATGCAGCTACGGCCTTGCTGTCTCCTGAGTGGTCAGCAAGAGCCATTGCCCTACAACCGAGTTTGAGCGAAGCTCGTATGGCGGGACCGCTCGTCAAGGAAATCGCCAGCGGCGCGGATGAGGCGGTGGCGCGGCTTGCGGCGATCGACCCGAACAAAGGGCGCCTCTTTCGCTACGTCACCGCGGCACTTGAGGACGGCACGCTCGCGCCTGAAGGCGTGATGCAGGTCATGGGCAAATACAATCTCACGGCCGAAGAGTTCTCCCGGTTCTACGCAGATACGGTCTCGGTCTCCGGGCGCACGCTCAATACGCTCTCGCAGCTTCGCAGGCGACTTGGAACGGCCTTCAAAGATGAGCCGGGCGCGCTGGAGATCCTTGGCACGCTCACGACGGATACGAAGCCGAGTGTCACGCAACGGGTCCTCGAAGGGTGGCGCACGTTCGACAACATGCGGCGAGCCATGCTCGTCACGCAATGGACCACGGCCATCCGCAACGGGCTCTCGCAGGGCGCACGGTATACTCTCGACGCTGCGGATACCGCCCTGGCCGGCGCCTTTGAAGGCAAGCCGATGCGGCAGGCGATGCAAGACGGTCTGGAAAATTTCACGGCGGTGGTCCATCGAATGTCCCCCAAGGGCCGCGCCGCACTCGGGCGCATTCTTGACGACTTTCCGGTCGAGGCCCAGCAACTCACGGGGACGATCTCGGGTGAGGCCGCATTAACGTCGCGGTTCTCCAACTTCATCAACCCGCTGAACAAGGCGCAAGAGGGATTCTACCGGACCATCTCCTTCGATAGCAAACTCCGCCAACTCGCGCGAGAGGGAAAGATCGACCTCGATGCCATCGCCGCCAAGGACATCCCGCCGCAGATGATCGAGGCAGCCACGCGACATGCCCTTGACATCACCTTCTCCGCACCCCCGACCAGCAGCGTCGGCAAGGCGATCTTGCAGGCGTACCACGACATCCCGGGCCTGACGACGATCAACCCGTTTCCGCGCTTCCATCTCAACGCGCTCAAGTTCCTCTGGGACTTCAGTCCCGTGCGGATGTTCACGCCGGGCGCATTGAACACGATTGCGACCGGCACGCCCAAAGAGGCCGCGGCGATCATCTCGAAGGGCCTCACTGGGCAGGCCATGCTGGCGACAGCCATGGCTGTGCGCTCATCTGATCTTGCCGGCCAGAAGTGGTATGATCTCAGGGTCCCGGGCACGAATAAATTTGTCGATACCCGCGCGTTCGGCCCCTTCAATGTCTATCTGCTCTTTGCGGAAGGGATGCTCCATCCAGACAAGCTCGACCTCTCGGATTGGGCCAAGGGGCTCGTAGGCATCAACCGCGTCGCCGGCACCGGCCTCGTCCTCACGGATGCGCTTCAGAGCGGTAACATCGAGCAGAAACGCGATACGTTCTACCGTTTCGTTGGGGAATACTTCGGCGGATTTGGTGTACCTCTCCGGAATTTCAAATCTACCATCGAGAGCGTGGGGACAACACCGTTTGCCGAACAGGAGCGCGTGATCCGCACGCGCCGCGACTTCCCGCGGATTGACCCGACACTGGGAAACGTGCCGGGCGTATCTCAGGCATTGCCCGAGATGCGCTCGATGTTCCAAGGGGGCACCCTCAAGGCGGAATTCCCTGCGACGCGCCAGTTTACAGGCCTGTCCGTGCGCCGGAAGAATCTGGCCGAGCAGGAAGCCGAACGGCTCGGGCTGTCCGTCCAGCGCCTCGCGGGTGGCTCTGGCATTCCCGCATGGGATCGGGCGGTGTCGGCGCAACTCGGCCCACTCGTGGAGCAGGTGCTTCCGCAAGTGATCGCCTCCGAGGGCTATGACCGCCAGTCGCCGGATCTGAAGCGATTTGCCTATGTCCAGATCGTGCGTCAACTGCGGCAACAGGCCATCACGCTGGCAGCGGCGCAAGAGCCTCGTCTCGCCGCGCAGGCGCGCCTGGAGGGGCTCGATCCCGATCTACGGAAGATCGCAGGCATCGGGCAGAAGGGGACCTTTCCAGGAGTAGCGGAGGACCCGTCGCTCATGGATCAACTACGACAACGGCTTGGGGCGCGACCGTGACGATCCCCGACCACGAGCTGCCGGGCTGGCTGGTCGTGATCATCTTCGGTCTCGTGATCCTTGCGCTGCTGCTCGCGCTCGCGTTTCTCGGCTATCTGCCCTCGCCACTCAGCGTCAAGCTCGACGCGCATGACGCCAAGGCGACCCGCGCCGACCGGGCGAGCCTCATCGCTTGCGGCGCGATGATGGAAGTGGCGGGCCGGGCTCCGCTCAAGTGCTTTGACGACGACGATCCACGGGCCATCTTCCTTGGGGCGCGATGAGATGCGCTGGGATGGGTATGAGCGGCGGAGTCGTTTGACGATCTCGGGCCCGCTGGGCCTCCAGGTGATCCTCGTCGGCGGCTGGTCCATCGTCTGGTTCCTGCTCGGGTTCATCCTGGGCGGCGGGGCCGGTGTCTGGGTGACGCGGTGAGCTTGTTCCGGCCGCCGCCCGCCTCCCAGGACCTGCGCGACTGGTCCGACATGGAGCTCTACGCGGCGACCGTGTTCCTGGAGGCCGAGGGCGAGCCCGAGGAGGGCAAGGTGGCCGTGGCCTGGGTGATTCGCAACCGGATCGACGCGAAGACGACGACCATCCGCGAGATCGCGCTGGCTCCTTGGCAGTTTTCGTGCTGGAACCCGGACTACGCTGGTCAGCGCAAGGTGCGGCTGACGGTGCCCGATCCGGAACGCTGGGCGAGCTGCTGGCGCGCGGCCGTCGGGGCCTACTACCGCCTCCTCCCGGACCCAACACAGGGCGCCGACCACTATCTCAACCCCGTCCTCACGCGCCAGACGCGCTCCGATCACTCGCTGCCGCGCTGGTACGACCCCGATCGGGTGACATTGCGCGTGGGCCGGCACGAGTTCCTCCGGCTCGGCTGATGGACACCCTCCGTCATTGGGCGTGGGTGATGAGTCAGACGGAACTCCCCCCGAGCGCCACGGATAAGCTCGTCTGGCATCTGACGGGCGTGAGCGCGTTCCTGCTTCTCGTGGCCGTGGTGCTCTTCCTCGCGCTCTCGTCAGCGTGGCGGCATCGCTGATGCGCTATCAGCAAAACGGGGGACGCGCAATGGAGGAGCCGACCGGGCGCGACTGGCCAATCCTGGCGTTGATCCTAGCCCTCGGCCTCATGCTGTGGGCGCCGATGTTGATGTTGGGGATGCGTTGACCCTTCCGCGTCAGCGGCCAGAGCATCTCTCGGCATCAGTCCGGGTCCATCGCGTCGCCAGGATGCCGGAGCACTACAACCGGGAGCCGGCGGGGAAGATCGGCGAAGCCCCGTTCATGGCGCGGGCGGTGGTGCTCACGGCGATCCCGGCGCACTGCCCGAAATGCTGGAATCCATGCCTCCAGGACCGCGGGCTCGAAATTGCCTGTCTGCCCTGTGGCTGGGAGCAAGTGGTCCACCGCCCCGCGTCGTCATGATCCAGCGACTGCTCGGGGCGATGCTGGTAATCAGCCTACTCTCGGGATGCGCCATCTTCACGAAGCCTTCCGCCGTGACGACGATTCAGCGCCAGGAGGCCATCAACGCGTGGGCGCGGGCGAAGGTGCTCTACGGCCGGGCGGTCACGCTGGCTGAGCGGGCCTGCGCCACGGGCCAGTGGCCGCCGGCGGAGTGCAGCAAGGCCACGCAGCTCCATGAGCAAGCCAAGCGGCTGGGGGCCGAGGTCGAGGCCAAGCTGGCGACTCCTGAGAGCGAAGTGGATTGGCGGCGGGTGATGAAATTGCTCGAGCTGGCGCTGGACATCGTGCTGTGACCCAACCCGCCTTCCTCAGCGCCCTCCAGATCGCCAAGCTCGCAGGCGGCCAGTGGCGGCTCCTCGCGCCGCTGCGCTACCAGAGCGCCGTGCTCGGAGCGCACATCGAGGTACCGACCGGGTTTCTAACGGACCTCGCGAGCGTGCCGCGGCTACCCCTGGCCTACTTGCTTGCCGGCGATACAGCTCACGAGGCGGCCGTCATGCACGACTACCTCTACCAGGCTCGGATTTCCACCCGCGCGCAGGCCGACGCCGTCCTCGCCGAAGCGATGGCCGTCACGGGCGAGCCGGCGTGGCGCCGCTGGCTCATGTGGTCGGCGGTGCGGACGGGCGGGTGGTGGGCGTGGCGGACGGGCCCGCAGCGGTACAGCCGGCTCCTGAACTACCAGATCCAGGATCGGCGAGTCGAGCCGCGGGAGCAGGCGTAGGCGGCAGATACTTCGGCTTCAGGAGCCGCCAGCGGCGCCAGAGGGCGCGGAGCCAGCGCCTCATGCTCCGGTCCTCGTCGCCCACGCTCGCAGCGCCATCAGCTCCCGTTCGATGCTCGCGACGCGCGCCAGCATCTCGACCCGGAACGGGTCCTGTTCGTTACTCAACGCCTGCTGGGCCCGGATGATCCCGTTCCGAGCATCGAACCAGCCAAAGGCGAGCATGGCGATCTCGGCCAGCACGAGAATCGCGACGCCCACCAACACGCTCTGCGTCGTCGTGAGCCCCAGATACTTCGTGGCGACGCTGCCCACCATGCCGAGCTGCAACCAGGGGCGCACGTCATCGAGGTATTGCCGGCCGCGCGTGCGCGCGAAGTGATAGTAGCCGAGCGCGGAGGAGAGGCTCATTCCTTCGCCTCCGTCACCAACTCCCAGGACCGCGCAATGAATCGTGCCCGGTGGTCCTGCCGCCGGATGATCTTCGCCGCCCGCGGTGAGCCGAACACATGGGCTGCCACCGTGCGCGCGTGCTCGCGCCACCAGCCCCGAGGCGCGAATGACGTGCCACGCCCCAGGTGCGCCCACAGAGGATGTTGTGGGTCTCCGGGATCATAGTATTCCGTCGCGTCGATTCCGATCGGGCGATCCGGACATCCTCCGCCATATAATGGTCCCCGCCCTGGCTCGTGGAATGGCACATAGCGGAGCGTGTAGCCGCTCATGAATCGCACGGCTTCGAGACAGGCGACAACTCCAGTGTCCAGGCGCACATAGGGAAGCGAGGGATCATGTTGCGCGTGAAAGGTGCTCGCGCGACGAAACCACTCCCCGCGGATGGCCATCATGTGGGCGTGGATGAGGAGCACCCCATCGACATAGGCTTGCCCAATGAGCCCCCGTGATCGCACGCCGCCGAGGATGCCCAACGACGGCGTGGTCCGGAATGCGTCCTCGATCGTCGGCAGCCACCGATCCGAGAGTACGATCGTGTCGTCGTCGAGGAGAATAACCAACTCTTCCTTCTGACCGACACCGGCCGACCGTGCGTACTCGATGCCCGCGGCATGATCCCGCGGCCCTTGGCCGGCGGTGGGCAGACACAGACACTCCTCGTTTCCGAGTTCCACCCACCGGCGCACCTCGGGGCTCGTGGCGACGACGCGGATCGGCAGCCATGGCGCAAACCGCGTGAGCGCCGCCCGGCACACGGCGAGCATGTCCGGGCGCGCCGAGACGATGATGGCGACGGCGGTCATTCGACCCCCGCATCAGGAAACGACCGGAGTTTCTCCCGTTCGGCCGCGCGTCTCACCGCGGCCCTTTTGGTCCAGTGGGCTGCCGAGCAGGTCTCGCAGAGGCCCTGCCTCTGTCTAGCCGAGCAAGAGAATGAACAGGTTCCTCCCGCCCCGATAAACGCCTCCGTGCACTCAATGCAGACATGCGGATGCCGATACTTCTCCGGATGCTCGAACTCCGGCAAGAGCGCGGTCAGGTCGGCGATCATCACGCGGACATGGTCGATGTCCCCGATGATCCACTCACCACACTGGTGCGGCAGGCTCACCTCAAGGCGCTCCATGCCTGTGCTCCATCCGATCTGAGCCGGGCCGTCAGCCACGTAGTTATCGCCGCTGCTCATTCGTGATCCTCCGCCATCTTCGCGTCGTGGGACCGGCCGTGGATGATGATCCACGCCTGTCTGGTCTTCAGCAATTCCTTGGCCGCCGCGCGATCGCCCTTCCTCACCCGGGCGAAGAGCCGCTGTCGCTCGCGGATCTCTTCTTCGGGCAGTTCAGTACCCGCGATGGTGACGACCACGCCAGGCCGCTGCGATTGCCCGAGATACGCGCGTGGTCGATCCGCTGTCGCCACTTGGCGCGCCATGATCT
>Ga0209728_1001653_pt1 | contig 13082 bp, 8 predicted proteins | sample RifGroD1_FD_183997 | JGI IMG/M metagenome (GOLD analysis project Ga0209728, IMG submission 183997) | Groundwater microbial communities from Rifle, Colorado, USA - Groundwater D1 (SPAdes) (version 2) | ecosystem: Environmental > Aquatic > Deep subsurface > Groundwater | place: Rifle, Colorado... | reverse complement strand
ATCTTCCATCCTTTCATTTTTAATATGATTATTTTCAAACCATTCTTTACCAAATTCAACTATTATCTCTTTGCGATAATATCCAATTTTACCACTGTCCTGATTAAAACAATGCATAAAATTAATTCGATCTGTATAATTTTGATCATATTCTTTTTTACTTATTTCTAACCACTTAGATCCATCCATTACATCTGTTAAAATTTTAATATGTATTCACCTTCTCTCAATCCCAAAAATTTTCAATATTTAACTTTAGCAAATCGAATAACATATTTTTATCCTCTTCTCTATTTCTATCTGCTAATTTACCACATTCCCTATGCTCTGAAATAATATCTTCATCAACATTATGTTCAATTTTATGATCAACAATTTTAAATAACTCTACATCTCCATATTTTTCTTCAAATGGTTTCAATGCTTCTTCTAAATAATTATCTTCCATTAATTTTTTACATAATAGTTTAATTTCATGAATTTGTTCTGCAATCCCTTCTGATTTAGCAGTCCATGATTTATCACTATTGAAGAATTTTTCCATGTTGTCAAATTTCTTATACCATAGAGAATAAATGTAATAATCATCCCAATCGCGGTCATTGTAGATTGTTGGAAACCATTTGATTAAGTTGTGGATACCTGTTTTTAGACTTCTTAGATGAGAAAATATTTTAATCACATCCTTTTGTTGTAGCAAGAATTTGATTAGTGATTCTAATAATTTACGTGATCAAATTATTGCTACATTTTTATTTTATGATTTGTGTAAGATAATTATTGATTTAAGTATTAGTCAATCTTTTTTAGATATGTAGTAGTTTTTGTGTCATTGTTTTGACAGAACATGAAGTTTGATTTATCATTGGAATTATACTCTTGTGAAGAACATTGAGTCCATTGACCATCAATACGATTGATAACTTTTTGAGTATTCATTTTGTTTTTCACCTCCTCTCCTTGTATTAATAATAACATATAACCAACAGTAAGTCAAATAATTTTATTTTACAATTTATAAAATTTACAAAATCTCAATACTATCACTTTTCTTCAAATAATTCCCGACAGAATTAATATTCCCTTTGTAATACTCAATAGCACTTTCCTCCAATCCATTTACCCGATCTAAACCCACACATAAATCCATATAACTTTCACTTTTGCTTTTCAATACACTTACTCCTATTGCCATTTTACTTGATTTTACTGCAATCTGTTCTGTGTTTATAATTAAAACTTTACCGATACTACTTTTACATAATAAATCAATATCTTTTTCTAAATACATAATATTTACCATTTCACTATCCGCACTATACGCATTAATTAATTTACTTCTATTTGTTTTTGTTAGATAAGAAGATAAATCAATTTTTGCCATCTTACCATTTTTAAAAGCAATTAATATATTTCCCTTATAATCAGTTGTAGAAATGGCATATATTATTTTTTCATCTTTACTGATGTCAATAAGATTATTAATATAATCGCCAAGTAAAGAAGTTTTAGAATCATTGATTTCATGAATCTTTAATTTATAAGCAATTTGTTTATCAGAGAATAAAATGAAATCTGCTTTATTTAGAGTATCTAATTCTTGTACTATTTCATCATTTTCTTTTAATTTTTGTTGATTGCCAGATCCCCTTAATGAAGTTAATGGAACTTTTTTAAGATATCCATCTTTTGTTAGGAATATTTTGCAATTGTAATCTTCGATAAACTCTTCTTTTGTGATTTCTTCTGTTTTGTCATTGTCATAGATAATTGTGGTCATACGAGGTTTGCCATATGTTCTCTTAATTCTTTCTAATTCTTCAATTATGATTTTATTAATTTCATTTTTGTTGTCATATTTTTGGTTTAAATCTTCCACACTTTTTTCTAAGTTTTTAATATCCTTAATTTTATTGATAATATAGTCATCGTTTATATTTCTTACTTTGATGTCTGCAATATATTCAGCTTGTAGTCTATCTATATCAAATTCCGACATTAATTTTTGTATTCCAAGTTCTTCTGTTTTAGAACCTCTAATACAATTAATTACTTTGTCTATATCTAATAATGCTTTCTCTAATCCTTTAAGCAAGTGTAATTTTTTTGATAAATCATTAATATTAAATTCTAATCCTTTATTTACACATTCATATCTAAATTTAATCCATTCATCTAGTATTTGTTTTATCCCTAATAATTTTGGTTTAAAATCTACTAAACAATTCATATTTGCAGAAACATATGATTGTAAAGGAGTTTTCTTTAAAAGTTTTTTCATTAAAAGATTTACATCTGTATTCTTTTTAATGTCAATAGTTATTTTCATTTCTTCTTTTTGAGTTTCTGTGTTGTAACCAGTTTCGTCTCTTATATCTAAAATATCTTTAAAACTACTATCTTTTTTCATTAACTCGGTTATCTTAGATATGATAGTATCTACTGTTGTACTATAAGGAATATTGTGTACATCTATGCAATTGTTTTCCTTATCATATGTATATTTTGATCTTAATAAAATTGATCCTTTTCCAGTATCATATATTTTATTTAATTCACTTTCATTATAAATTAAATCTTCACCAGTAGAAAAGTCCATAGCTTTTAGTGTATCAAGTAAATAAATATCTTCATCTTTTATGTAGGCAATTGTCGTATCACACACTTCAGATAAATTAAAACTTGGAAACACACAAGCAACCCCACAAGCAATACCTTCATTATTCTTTATAAGTACATTAGGGAAACTAGACGTTAGAGTAATTGGCTGTAAGTGTTTTTTGTCACCAATTAATTGAACAACACCATTATCTATATCTTTAAAAAATTCCTCTGAAAATTTATTTAATTTACAATAGGTGTATCTTTGAGCTGCTGGACTATCTTTTGAATATATTTTACCAAAAGAACCTTCGCCGTCTATATAAGGATATAATAAAGATTCATTTTGTTCTGTCATTAGGGCAATTGCTTCTGAAATTGAAGTATCTCCATGATGATGAATTTTCATTGTTTCAGAAACTGGTTCTGTTGTTTTTGCTCTATCTTTATTATGCAATATTCCTGCTTCATACATTGAATAAAGTATTCTTCTATGAATTGGCTTAAATCCATCCCTAACATCAGGCAAAGCCCTATCTAAGATTGTACTCATAGCATATGGCATATATGAATCTCTTGCATGTTCTCCAAGTTCTATTGTAGTAATATCTGCCAAACTAACACACTCCCATTCTTATTCAAACAAGGAATAATCAAAATATTTATCTCCGTAAGTTTCAATATAATCTTTTCTTTCTTTTAACTTTTCTTCAGACAAAAATAATTCTAACCATTTTTTACTTTCCTCAACATCATTCATGGTTATTTGTTTTAGAATTATATCTTTTTCACTTAATGCTTTTGACATAATTGGAACAGACAATCCTCCTAACCCCTTAAATCTTGTTTCCTTAAATGAAATATTTTCTTTGTTTAATTTTGCAATTATGTCGTTTCTTTCTTGCTCACTATATGCTAATAAAGTATCTGTGATCTCATTCTTATACTCTATTTTATTTTTAATCCTTATTACATACAATGGAGTGTAAAGAATATATATTTTACCTTGTTTTAATAGTTCTGGAGCAAGAGTGTAAAATGTACCCAATAATAATACTTGAATATGAAAACCATCAAAATCAAAATCAGTTGCAATTTGTATTCTATCTACTTGTAAATTATCAATGTTGAATTTTGGAATTCCTTTTATTGCATGACCTTTATATTCCATGCCACAACCTAATATTTTGAAAATTGCTTTTATTTCATCATTATTTAATAATTTATCCAGTTTACTTTTAAATGGATTTATAGGTTTTCCTTTTAGTGGTAAAATACTAGTGTCATAAGAATTACGAGCTAATTTAACACTTCCTAAACTAGAGTCGCCTTCAATTAGTGTGAGTTTTATTTCTGAGGGAATTTTGCTTCTACAAGGGACGTACTTCTCTGGTCTATTAGATTGATTAGTTATTTTTTCTTCTAATTCTTTCTTTATGTTTTTTCTATTTACTTCTGCTTTTTCTCGAACTCTTTTATTTAGAAGAATTTGATTGATAATTAGGTTCATATTTTCTTGGTTTTCTATGGAGAATATTTCAAAATATTGTACTATTGAATTAATCATAAATTGTTTAAAATATTCTATGTTAGAGGAATACTTCGTCTGTCCTATAAACATATTTGGGTGAAGTGATTTAAAATCAACTATGTAATTTAGCCCATATAATATATCCTCCTTTGTAATATTTTTTTCATTCTTAATGTATAATCCTTTCTTTTTTATAAATTCATTAAAACTTCTTTTTAAGCCATCTTGAATTCCCTCTTGAATTGCTCCATGATCAATAAGTTCACTCCTATTTAAGAATTCTATTTGGATATTATTGGATTCTTCTTTTGTGTAATTCATCACCATATGAAAATTAATTCTATCAGTGTAATCCTTGTTATCATATCTGATGCTTTGTTCTGAATTATTTTTGATTATGATGTTTTCATAAATTTTTTCTTCAATGTTTATGAGTTTATCTAATAATTCTTCAATGCCATTTTCTAATTTAAATGTTTTTTCTAAGTTATTTACTTGGTCAATAACTGTAATGCTTTTATTAATCAAAGCAGATTGCTTTCCACAGATATCGCATATTTCATTAAATTTAAAATAATTATCCACAAATACTTCATCAGATAATGTATATTTTATTTTTGTATAAGTTTTATCTGTTTTTCCTATAATATGTAAATCTTCTTTAATAAAACCTTCTTCAAATGAACAGTAATATATATTTCCATTTGGTCTTCCAATTTCATATTCTACTGATTTAGATGAATATGTTAATATTGTATTGAAAACACCGTTTGTTCCAGTGTTTTCTTCACCTGTATCTAATCCGTTATGTTTTGTACCTGCGAATAAAGTTAATAATAATAATTCTACGTTTGATTTTGTTTCATGAATTTCATTGCCTTTTGAATCTTTTTTTGTGATAATGGTTTCACCTTCAATTGGTAAACCACTTCCATCATCAAAGATTTCTACTGTTTTTTCATCGTGCAGAGTCCATATTATTTGACTGCCGATTCCTTCCATTAATAAATCACCAGAATTTGCTGTTAATTCTTTGATAGTATGTAAAACTGCTTGATGAGTATTTGATCCTAACCAAATTCCTATTTTGTTTCTGACTTGGCCTCTGCTGTCTAGATAATTAATTTTTTTAGTCATGTTATTCTCCTTATTGTTTAATGTATCCACTCAATCCGTTATTAATTATATCTTTGAATATGTCTTTATATTTATTTTTTAATATATCAAATCTTGGAGAAAATTCTTTATAATAGTACAATTCATACAAATCTCTATGATAAACCGCATCATCATATGTATGAAAATGACCGATATACGATGATGTTTTGCCTATTTCTTTTAATATTTTTTCAGACAAGAATGCCGCCCAAGGATTGAGTCTGTTTTTGTAATTATAAAAGATTCCAATATATCCAGAATTATTATATTGTTCTATGTCTATTCTATCAATACTGTTTTCTAAATAAGTGCATAAGACTAAATTTTCCTTCCTATTATCTTTAATAATATGATTTTTATGATGAACAACTTTGTCTTCAGGAGCGTTCATTAAAAATCTATGTAGAAATATAGTTTTATCTCCTACCCAACCACACACATATCCATTCCCATTTACCCTCCACTTGTATTGTTTTATTTTGTCAATTTCTTCTATATCTATTTGAGTATATGCGTGTGGTTCATAATTTATATCATATAATACTATTTCTGCATAATTATTATGTTCTATTATTTCTAAATTATCGCGTCTATTTCTTATTGGTATATAACCAAATCTTTTATTTATATAGTAGTGATTTTTACAAAATCCTTTGACATATGCATATTCAGTACATCCATTAATCTTACATTTTTCTTCTCGGATTACTAACTTTCTATAGTGGTATTCACAATATCCTTGTGCAACATGTACGCTAGTACAATTTTCAACATTACAAATTCTTTGGTTAGTTTCATTTTTTGACACTAAATTATTTTTAGTATCAAATTTATATAAACATTTTCGCAAACAGTTATAACATATGTATTCACCACTATGTTTTTTAATATTTTCAATATATGCTTTATAACTTACTGTACCACTGCTGTGTTCACAACTTGGGTTGTCACATAAAACATTTACTATTATTTTTGAATAAGATCCCTTTGTTAAGTCTTCTATTTTAACTTCAAATTCATCTTTCCATTTGGTAAAAATATAACCTTTTTCTTCATACCATTTTATATTTGCTGGATTCCAATTCACTTTTGTTGTTTTTGTTAATAACAATCATAACCCTCCTTCTTTTATATTTTATTACCATAACCTCCACGACTTTCATCAAGTGAATTTCCTAATATTTCTAGGAATCCATGTTGATGATTTTCCATTCCTATGGATGCAGGTTTTGCTCTGACTCCACCTATAATATGCCTAGTGAATCTAAAGAGTCAGGATTGTATGTATTTATTTTTTCAGTCATGTGTAGATTCTCCTTTTGTATAGTTTTAGGGTATGGATAGATATTTATGTATTTTTACATGATTTTCGCCTTCTTTTTATTGATTAGATTTTGTTTTAGAGATATGTTTGTTTCCTGTGAATATTATAGCATTTTGGGAATTGGAAGTCAAGGAATTTTATTTATTGAATTAGTGTAATAAATTTTTAAGATGATAATAACAAACACAAAATATGTAAACCCCACTACACTCCTTCTTAGGCATAAACATAATCGACAAATCATATCTCAATGCAAAACTATGTAAACTTCCCATATATGACTTTTTATTATATTGGGTTTTATAATTATTATTGTAAATATCATCATATGAAGCATTTTCAATTAGTAGATGCATTTTCCCTTTGTATAGACTTAATTCTTTTTCAAATCTATCACGGTCAGCACTAAAATTTCCAGATAATTCTTCTAGTGAACCTTTGCGCTCAATGGCAATTTCATTATCAAAGAACATATCTCTTGGAATATTTAATTCTTCATTTTTGGGAATAAAATAACTGTAATCGCCAAAATTAAGCTTTTTGCTTTTATAAGGTATTTTCTTTTCATCAAAATATTTAGAAATATGATCACATGATTTTTCACGAGAATCTATTAATATTACAATTGATTTTAATAGTTCTTCTTTTTGCTTATCGGTGTATTTATAGTAACTTAAGATTGTAATTCCTCCTCATTTTTAGGTTTAATTACTACCCATGATGATAATATATTTTCCTTCTCGTCAATCTGTTCAAAACCGTCTACTGTCTTTTTCCACTTCTTTTCTCTTTTTCTGTCTTTAATTTTAATTACACCATACAATTCAAATGGATTTAAATCAAACTGCTTCTTTTTGATTTTAATGACCTCTTTATTACCATTATTTATTTCATACAATGTAACTACAGGATTTTTATATTTTGTATTTATGTCAACTACCATAGCATATTCCTCTGATATTTCACTAGATTTAGTTTCTGGATAACCTAAAAATTCAACCTCTGTTCTTATCTTATCTTTAATATTAATACTTCTATTAGGTATCTCCTCCCATAACTCCTTAAGTATATTTGCGTTATCAGATAGAATAAATTTCTTTTCAGTTTGTCTTGAATATTTAGTTACTATTTCAACATTAATATTGAATTTTATAACTTTATCTTTTGATAATTGTTTCGCTGAATTTATAATATTATATAATTCTATGAATCTTAATATTTTTTGTGATTTAGCAAATTCACTAAAGAAATTTAATTTTACAAGTATATCTAATTGTTTAGAATTAATACCTGTAGATAAAATATCGGTCATTGCATCATAAAAAGTATCATATTTATTGTCTCTTAATTCATATAATTTACTTCCATTATCTTCATTACAAAACTTAATACTTCCTATCCCTTTGTAAATTGCATTTGTTTCTTTATCTGGGAAATATTTTGCTTTTGAATATCTAAATTTAATAGGACTAATTTTAATACCTTTTAACTTTGCTAACTCAGTGCCATCTCTAATATCGTCTTCGTTATTTGCATTGTTTAAATATGCTGTAATAAATTCTAAAGGATAATAATATCTGTAATATCCACACAAATAACCTATCATACTATAGCCACAAGAATGGTTAAAACCAAACATATAAGAACTTGCCGATTCTATAATATCTAAAAATTCTTTTGCTTCTAGTTCTGATATTTCTCTTGGTTTATCAGATTTACCACAATAACCTTCAAGTATTTTTGGCAAAGCTTCATCAATTCTATCCTTTTGTTTTCGTCCAATTGCTCGCCTTACATTATCTGCTTCACTACCACTTAATCCACATATTTGTTGAAGAAAAGCAATAACATCCTCTTGGAAAACTAAAAACCCATTATTTTCTTTCAACAATTCATCGATTAATTCTGATGGATTTTTATTAAATTCTCTTCCTATTAACCTATCTCTATAACTTACTCCAGATGGCCTCAAACATGCGTTTACTAATGATAGATCATTAATTTTGAGAGGGACGTACCTTTTCAATAAATCAAAAGCAAAACTACCCTCAAATTGGAATATGGCAACAGGGGAGGTAATAATATCATCCCATACATCTTTATCTTCCCAATTAATTTCATGAGACAATGGATATGAAGTACCAATAAATTCACAAGTATCTTTAATAATTTCTATGTTTTTTAATCCAAGAATATCATATTTTACTAAGGATACTTCATGAACTTCCTCCATATTAATACATAATATTCTCTTGCCATCTTTCCATACAGTACCATAATTATCAGGTAACGAGACAGGACTAGCAATCATTCCGGCAGGATGCATTGATTGAGATACCGCAGTATTTACTAATCCATCAAAATAATAAAATAAGTCTGGATTCTTTAATTTTGTACCTTCTGGATCTTTTTCATAATCTTCTTTAATTTTAGAAACTACTGGAATAGGTAAATTTAAAGCTCTTCCAATTGCATCAATAGTACCTTTCTCTGCCATTGTTCCGATTGCTAATATGTATGAAGTATAATCGCTGCCAAATCTATCAATGATATAATTGTAAACTAACTCCCTCTGAGAAGGGCTGAAATCTACATCTATATCCCCAATCTCTATTCTGTCTTCATTAACAAATCTTGAAAAAACAGTTTTCCATTTAACTGGATCTAAATCAATAATATCAAGAATATACGCAGCAGTAGAACCTCCAACTGATCCACGACAATTTCCAAAAGGAATATTATTATCTCTACACCAAGTCATTAGTTCAGACATGAATAACATAAATCCAACCATGCCAATTTTCTTAAATACTCTAAATTCTTCTAATATATTATCCTTATAAATAAAATCTTGAGGAATAATTCCTTCTGAAATCTTATTTTTATATTTAGTATTTATAAGTTTCTTAAGCACTTCTTCTTCATTGTCGTATAATTTAGGATACTTAAACGAAAAATCTAACTTGTATTCACTTACTGAATCTGACATAACATTAGTGTTATTTATTGCTTCTAAGTATACAGATTCAGGTAATACATTTTGCTGTTTAAACATTTCCACTACTTCACTATAACTCTTATAGGTTAAGTCATATTTGTCTTCATCTCCATATTCAATTTTTTTAGATTTTTGTAAAATACTTCTACACTCTTCTTTATAAGCATTAAGTGCATGTGTATCTGTGCCACAAATTAGTGGCTTCGAATATTTTATTGATAATTCGTATAATTTCTTATTGTATGTTTTTTGATCCTCAGAATGAACATGTGGCTGAATTTCATAATAATCGTATTTATGTAATAACCTTTCGTAGTATGGATTATCCTCTCCTAACCTATTTAGCGGTGAAGCTAAACAGGCAGAGATTCTAATAATATTATCAGATATATTAAGAAATTCATCAAACGATATTCTATTTTTATAATACATGTGATCATCTTGGGTAGATATATCAATTAATTTGTTGAGTTCTTTTACACCATTAAAATTTCGACTAATAAGGATAGTGTGAAAGTTGTCTCTTACTTTTTCTTCTAGTGTTTCAGTGAGATATACTTCACATCCATGAATATATTTGATATTATTTTTGTCACAATATATCTTTTTATCAACATTATTGTACACATTGCCATGCTCTGAAAAACATATTGCTTTTTGGCCTAACTCTACTGCTTTATCAACATAAAGTTTGAAGTTTGTACATGAGTCCAATAGACTTAATTCGGTATGTAAATGATAAGTTACATAGTTATTAATCATGTCATCACCATCAACTTCATTTTATCACTAATACAATCATTTTCAGTGATTTTATATTTAACAATATCAAAGTTATTTGGAAGATTCTTTAAGATAATTCTATCAATTGCCCTTGATGATTCTGCGTCAAAACTTAAATATCTTACATCTTTATTTTGCCAACATATTAAATCAAATCTATCTTTTAGAATTCTTATCGCACAATCAATATCTGATTGATTGTATTCTGCAACACATAACGTCCAATTTGATCTACCCCTATATGCATCATCTAATATCCAAATTAATAAAGAGTATTCATTTAGTAAATTTAATAGATATGTATAACTTTTATCTCTGTATTCTAATAGACAATCATGTATTCTAGTACAAAGTCTATATTGTGGCTGACATTTATAAACTCCTTCTCCAAAATTACGTAAACCTTCTTCTATATATGAAGGTTCTTTATTGCATAAATCTTTCAGTATATTATATTTGTAATAAAGATAGTCTTTTTGATTTTCAGCATGTGATACAATGAATAGTGGTTGTGTTTCTCTTTTGTCTATATGACCATCTCCAAGCATTGAACCGATTATTAAATCACTTTGTAAAACAGATAGCATTTTATTCTCTTGTCTGTATTTTTGAGTTAACTTATGTATTTCTGAACACCATTTTTCAATAACTCTCATAGAACATTTAGCTTCTAATGCCATCTCTTCATGGTTTAAACCTTCAGTCATATATTTTTGATAACACCAATCATAATTTTGATATATTGCTTTAAATTTTGGACTATTTGTATATCCTGTTTCTATGCCCATATTAGAAACCTTACAATTTATAGATCCTACGGATCTTTTATTTAATATTCTTGCTATTTCTTCATAGGATGTCTTTTTATTTATTAATTCTATTAATATCTTTTCTTCTTCAGTAGTCCAAAATACTTTTTTAAAATTTATATCTGGTTTAGAAGAATCTGTAATTCGTCCACTTCTATTTAATTGTGTATAATGTTTATTGCATAGATTTTCACCGCATTTACTATTATAATAAAACCTTGTATCTTTCTCCGATACACCACAAATACTACAATATTTAATTTCTTTCATATATCCTCCTACATTATTTATTAATACACTTGAACATCTTTCACCATAACTTGTTTACTTCTTATAGTTGTTTTTGTTCCAAAATTATACCAAGAATTAACACTCAAACTTCCCAATACATCTACAAACATAGCCCCTTCAATTTCACTAATCTCATCTTCACTAATGTTAAACTTTACGCATTCTAAATCTTCAGCATTAAATTTTATATGTATTTCCTTCATAATTTTAATATCACCAACAGTCAAATCTTCAATAATAAATAATGGCTCTTTAAATCCTTGACCTGCTATAAAAGATAATCTCTGAATCTCATATAATAAATCCCATGTAATATCCTCCACATTAATAATCATGTCGGCCTCAACAACATATTCTTGTTTCATATGCTCAAGTTCTAAGTCAATAATCTCATATATCTTATCTAGATTCTCAGGCTTAAATTCCACCCCAAATGCTCCAGAATGCCCCTCTACGCTCTCAAATAACTCTGTGCGTGATAATGCTTCCTTAAAGTCAAACTCATTACCATATCCCCTACCACTGCCTCCTAATGTACCAGTTTCTTTATCCAAACTAACAACTAGTGTCGGCTTCTGATATTTCTGAGCAACATTCTGTGCAATCAAACCATTTAAAGTTGTATTTGCTCCCAATTCAGTAACATCTACTATAATTATTTTATGATCTAAGTTGACTATGTTTTCTATTTTTTCAACTATTTCTGCCTGTAAGACCTTTCTCTTGTCATTCATACTACCACAGGATTTAATTAAAACTTTTAATCTTTTTTCATCTTCAGTTGTGAGTATTTCTATAATGTCTTCAATTTTTCCTAACCTAATGATTGAATTTATAAATGGAACTAAATAAAATGCAATTGTTGTAGCATTTGGTTTATATTCTTTTTTCAAATGCTTTAAAATTGCTTTAAGAGATTTATCGCAATTATTATGTATTTTCAGTAATCCTTTTTGGATTAACGCTCTTGTTTCTGGATCTGAAACATCCATCATGTCTCCGATTAAACCAACTGCACAGAAATCAATATAATTATCAGCATAAAAAGTAAGCATTTCTTCATCAATAGCTTTACAAATCTGATAAGTAACTCCTGCACCACTAAGATTTTTATTAGGATAATCATTACATTGAGGATTAACTACTACAGCATATGGATTATCTTTTTCTATATTATGATGGTCTAAAATTACAATATCCATATATTTACTTAATTCTTTACATTCTTCAATTGAATTACTACTACTGTCAACAATAATTAGCAAGTCTAAATCTTTTGGAACATTGTCTACAATTACTCCATGCCCTTTATTTCTTTGATGATATAATATAATCGGGTTAAGACCACAATCAGTTAAATATTTATACTTTATTGTTAGAGAAGTTACGCCATCGGTATCAATATCACCATAAATACCCACTATTAATTTATTATTTATTGCATTTATAATTTTTTCAACCGCTAATTCCATATTGGATAGTTCCCAAGGACTATTAATATCATTATCACTGGGTTTAAGAAATCTCTCTTTATCCTTAATTCCTCTTATTTTTAAAATTTTATCAGTCATTGAATCATATTCATTA
>Ga0209728_1001651_pt1 | contig 13086 bp, 17 predicted proteins | sample RifGroD1_FD_183997 | JGI IMG/M metagenome (GOLD analysis project Ga0209728, IMG submission 183997) | Groundwater microbial communities from Rifle, Colorado, USA - Groundwater D1 (SPAdes) (version 2) | ecosystem: Environmental > Aquatic > Deep subsurface > Groundwater | place: Rifle, Colorado... | reverse complement strand
GTCACGGGCAGTATATGCAAAGCAACAAACAAAAAGTGCAAATATATACCTAAAAAATGTAACAAAAAAGCAAACGCAAGCAGGTGATAAAATGAGCCTACAGATGATGGCTAATAGGTTAGAGTATGCAAGGCGAGCTAACCGACTAAAGGAAATAGTTGGCGGTGGGTATGATGAGTTTTGGAACGATAAGCATAGATACAGAGTGCTAAAGGGCGGTAGAGGGTCGAAGAAATCGACAACTACTGCCCTTTGGTTTATAGATAATATCATGAAGCATAGTAAAGCTAATGCAGTAGTAGTGCGTAAGACGTTTAATACGCATAAAGATTCAACACATGCTCAGTTAAAATGGGCAGCAATGAAACTGGGAGTAATAAATAAGTGGGATTTTACAAAGTCACCGTTGGAAGCTACCTACACACCAACTGGACAAAAGATATTATTTAGAGGGTTTGACGATCCACTCAAATTAACGTCAATGACAGTATCTACAGGAGTATTATGTTGGGTATGGTTGGAAGAAGCGTACGAAATTGACAGTGAATCAGACTTTGACACATTTGACGAAAGCATAAGAGGAGAAATGCCAGAAGGATTATGGAAACAGATTACTATAACATATAATCCTTGGATTAATTCACACTGGACTAAAACAAGATATTGGGATGGCGAATGTCCTGACAATGTATTCAGAACAACAACCACACATAAGTGTAATGAGTATTTAGACCAAGCAGACCATGATAAAATTGAGGAATTGGCAATCACTAATCCTGATAGATATAAAGTCGTAGGATTAGGCGAATATGGCATCCCTGGAGGCACATTTTTCGATGAGTTTAGGACAGACATACATGTTATAAAGCCGTTTGTTATACCTAGTCACTGGAACAGATACACAACTAAAGACTATGGGCTTGATATGCTGGCTAATTACTGGATAGCAATAGACACGCATAATAATGCTTATGTATATAAAGAGTTGTATGAGAGCGATTTGATAATATCGGCAGCAGCAAAGCGTATCAAAGAAGTCAATGGGAATGATAACATTAGTATAAAATATGCACCGCCTGATCTAGACAATAGGTGAGAGTTGCATCAAGGCAAGTAATGACAGAGTAGATGGCTGGTTAGCAGTCAAGGAATGGCTTAAGGTACTAGACAGCAAAGATATTGAAACAGGCGAGGCAATTAAAACGAGTAGGCTAAAGATATTCAACAACTGTGTCAATCTTATACGATGCTTACCTCAAATACAAAAAGATGAGAAAGATGCCAACGATTGTGCAACAGAACCACATGAAGTCACGCATTCAGTCGATGCACTCCGTTACTTTTGTATTATGCGACAATGCCCAACGATAGAGGTGGTTAAACCACATTACAACTTTAACAGCGAACGTCCACCAGAACCAGAGTTTGAGGGTGTAGATGTAGACAGGTCATTTATAGATTATTAGGGGGTAATTATGATACCTAGCACTGTAAAGATAGCAGGACAAATAATGCAAGTTTTATTCGATAATCATCTAGCTAGTTCAGAGGATAGGCATGGAGAATGTGACAGCATGAGAGGCAGAATAGTTATAGACAGCATTCAACCACTAGAGATGAAAGAATCAACATTTTTACATGAAATAATTGAAAAGATAAACAAAGACAATGAATTAGACTTAGAACATAAGCAAATAACAGCATTAGGAACTCAGCTACATCAAGTATTACGGGATAATAATATAAGTTTTTACAAAGAAGGTGAATAAATGTATAACCTAATCATAACGGCAATCCTAGTGGTTGCATTTTTTATGCGCTTAGAAGCTTATATGCTTGGTTTACAGCATGGCAAACAGTTAGACAATAAGATTATACCAAGTGTGATAAAAACCCCTATACAAGCCATACAAGAGCATGAAGAAGCAAAGAAAGTCAAGGCGAAGCAAGACAAAGAGGCAGAGGGATGGGCTAACCTAATGGCATATGACGGAACTCCACAGGAGGAGGAAGAATGAACGAATACACACAAGCATGGCAAGAGATGGAAGATGGAAAGACATACAACCGCAAAATAGACTACTACAATATTACCAACCGTAACGAAAAGTTTACACGTGGAGACCAGTGGAGTGGAGTAATAAGTAATGGCATACCTTTATGCGTGTTTAACGTATTCAAGAGGGTATGCAACTATAAACGTGCTGCAATAATGTCACAAAGAGTAAAGATGCAATTTAGCCCTGAAGGTATTGAAACAGACACGCAAGACCCACAAGAACAAGAATTACACCAAAAAGCCGAGTTGATAAGTAAGCATAGCGAATTAAAGTGGGAAAAGTTAAAAATGGACACGCTTATTCGTGATGGCTTGTTAGATGGCTTTAATAGTGGAGATATAGCAGCATATACCTATTGGGATAAAGACATAGATACAAAGCAGACATATGGCACAGAAATGCAACAGCAAGAGCCACAGTATGACGAAATGGGCAACGAGATACAGCAGGAACCAATTATAAAGCAAGTGCCTATAATGGGTGACTTCGTAACCGAGTTGATAGACGGAGCAAATGTATTCTTTGGCAATCCTAACAGCAACAAAGTAAAAGGACAACCTTACATAATACTAACAGGCAGAGGACTAGTTGAAGATTTAAGAGATGAGGCTAGGAAAAAAAAAGTTAAAGAAGCTGACGTATTGAGGATAGTATCAGACGTTGACAATGTTGACCAAGCAGGAGAGCGTAGTCAAATAGAGCTAGATAATAAAATGGATTCATCCGGCAAGTGCCTATATTTAATTAAACTTAGGATGGATAAAAAGACTAAAACTGTATGGCTTAGTAAATCGACTAACTATGTTGAGATACAAAAAGAAATCGACACAGGATTACGCAAATATCCGTTAAATTGGACTAATTGGGAAACTGTAAAAGGTTGTTATCATGGGCAGGCTGAAGGAACAGGGCTTATTGCTAATCAGATACTTATCAATAAAATGTACGCTATGGTTTGCAAATGGACTATGGAAATGGCATTTGGCAAGGTAGCATTTGATTCAAGCCGAATAAAGTCATGGGCAACAGCATTAGGCGTTGCGATACCTGTTGATGGGCCTATAGACAATGCAGTACAACAGCTTAATCCTGGGCAAATGAATCAAGTTATATTAACCGTACTTGATAAGATAGTCGAATTGACATTGGAAATGTTGGGAGCAACCGACACAGCACTTGGAAACGTAGCACCAGACAATTATAAGGCACTCGTTGCCAACCAACAGCAGGCAGCAGTTCCACTTGAAAATGTTAAAGCTAATTTATATCAGTTCGTAGAGGACATAGGTCTTACATGGCTAGAGTTTATGCTTATCAATTATAAAGTTCCTCGTAAACTGGCATACAAAGAGAAAAACAAGGTTGTTACAGGTGAGTTCATTTCAGACCAATACAAAGATGCAGGATGGAATATTAAAATTGATGTAGGACCTTCTACGTATTGGTCTGAAATGGCTTGCGTTGAAACATTAAGCAATCTTTATGACAAGGGTAAGCTTACAGATCAGCAATACTTTGAAAGACTACCAGAGGGCTACATAATGGATAAACAAGGCATAATAGAGGACTTAAAGAAGCAAGCACAGCAACAGGCGCAAATTATGGAGCAACAACAACAGCAAAAAGCCAACACGTTAACCGAGCAAGACTACGAACAAATGGCAGAATACTTAGAAGCACAACCGCCAGAAATACAAATGATGGTCAAGTCATTACCACCAGAACAGCAAGAGGCGAAAGTAATCCAAATGATGAACGCACCAGCTAATCCTAACTATGGTGGAGGTGATATGTAATGCAATGTCCTGAATGTAATCGAGGTTTAGAAGCAGTAAGGGAAAAATATGTTAGCGAAGAAAATAGTACAGATGTTTTTGTAGAATTAAATATGTATTGCAGAAATCCTAAGTGTAGTAATTTTTGCGGAAATACAATAACAGAATCGTCTAAAGTAACTGAAATAGTAAGAAATAAGGTTAATTGAAATGTGGTGGTTGAGACAATAAAAACTTAACTAAATAGTAATTATGAGGCACTTACAAAGTAGGTGTCTTTTTTATGCCTAAAATGAGCTGCTAATGAGTGGTGGTCGCTGTCCACATGAAAGGAATCACATGGAAAATGAAATCAATGTAGCTGCTAATGAGCCGGAAGTCGCTACTCCGAACCCTGATGTTGTAACCACTCCCGAAGTACAAGGGCAAGATGATATAACACAGACACAAGCCTTTGCACATCGTTTAGCTGATGCAACAACAAAAGCTGAACAAAGGGCAAGGGACAACTTGATATCTGAAATGTACGGAGAATCGCATGGAATCAACACGTACGCAGAGTATCAGCAAGAACTAGATAATCAAGCAATGCGTGAACGAGGGGTTGACCCTGATGAAGTGAAGCGAGTTGCTGAAGATTTGCCAGAAGTTAAAACCGCAAGAGAAGCGAAACGCCAATATGAAATGTACTTAGAAATGACAGAAGAATATCCAGAATACAAAAACATGGACAAGATTCCTGTTGAAATTTTTGAGATTAGCAAGAAAAGGAACATCTCATATTTGGCAGCAGCAGAAATTCACGAAGCTAAAGTCCTCAAGGCTGAAAAAGCTGAACTTGCTAAAGGCACAAAAGCCAAGCAAGCAAACGAGGAAACAGCTAAGGGAGCAACAGGAAGTGTGGCGAGTGGAGGAACTCCAAATCTTACTACATTTACGAGAGAACAAGTACAGGCTATGTCATTTGACGAAGCCAAAATAAATCACAAACAAATAATGGAGTCCATGAAAACATGGAAGTAAAGGAGATAAATTATGTCTAGTAAAAATTTCGTACCACAAATATGGGCATCTACAGTAATGAGAACTCTTGAAGATAACCTTGTCGCAAAGAAAATATGTACAACTGCATATACAGGTGACATCAAAAAGATGGGTGACCAAGTATTCTTCAATGGTCTTGCTGAGCCAACAATCACAGCATACACAGGAGCTAATCTATCATATGAAACATTGCAAGATTCAAGAATTACGCTTCTAGTTGATCAGGCAGATTCGTTTGCATTTAAAGTAGGTGATATCGAAAAGGCACAGGCAAATGTTGACATGAAGGGTTCACAGGCTCAAAGAGCTGCATACCAGCTTAAAAAGGCTTGCGATACCTACATAATGGGATTGTACACACAAGCAGGAAATACAGTTACAGCTGCTACAATAACTAGCGCAAATGTACTTTCTGTACTTGGTACATTCCAACAGCAGTTAGCTGAAAACAACGTATCAGACAATGACATGTGGATGGTAATTCCTCCTTGGTTGAGGCTAAAACTTGAACTTGCAGGAGTTAAATTCCAAATTAAGAACGGTATAAACGGTTCTGGTGGTCTTGCATGGTGCGATACTCTTGGGTTCGACTTGTTTGTAACTAACCAAGTTAAGAACACAGGAACAGTAGCTGTGCCTATTTCACAGTTGATGGCTGGTTCTTACAATGCTATAGGCTTTGCAGACCAGATTACTGAAACAGAAGATATTAGGCTTATAGATACATTCGATACTGCAGTAAGAGGACTTCATGTTTATGGAGCTAAGATAATTAAACCTAAAGAACTAGCAACAGGAGCTTTGACTTTCGGAGCTGAAACAGCAATCTAAATAACTGAGGGGTGAAATTTCCCTTTATTTTCTCAAATTGAAAGGAGAATAAATAAATGCCAAATACAGCAATTACAAATATACAAGCATCATTAAATACAGCGGTAACCGCAACAGGTACACTTGCAACAGCAGACACAGCGGATTTAGCTGAAATATTCGACATAACTGCAACTAAGGCTAATGGAAAGGTTGCTATTATAATCAACAACACAGCAGCAGCTGGAACTGTTACATTTTCACTAGCAGCAGGAACACAATGGGCAGCAGGAACAGCGTTGACTGGTTCCGTACTTCAATCTACATCTAAAATTATACAAGTAGATACAGCTAAATATGTGGGAGCATCTGGCATAATGTCATTAACCGTTACCCCAGCATCTGGAATTAAACTAAAAACAGGCAATATCGTAACAATACAGGCTATACAGCTAGTATAAGGAGGATAGGGAGGGTAAAACCTCCCTTATTTTATTATGAAATTTTACTCTGAACCCAATCATGCAGTAATGGAAAGAAAAGTTAATAAACAAACAAATACACCGTTTAGTAAGGTTTTATTTTCATTTGATGAAAAAGGCGAGTATGAAACTACAGACGAAAAACTTATATCCAAACTAAAACAACATTTTAAATATGACGAAGAAAACAAGAAGCATTGCAAGAAATGTGACTTTATATGTGATAATCATGGAGAATTACTACAGCACTACAGAACGCATAAAAAGGAGGAATAATTATGCTATATAATTCTGAGGATAAATATTGGTATTGCACTAATGCCGAAAGACTATCAGCGTCAGCAGCTATATTAGCCGATACGTCAAAGAATACGGCAAAATACTATGAGGTCGATACGAAAGCATCATACGTAGTTTATAGCGGTGCGTGGTACGCACTGTAAAGGAGGGTTGAAATGGGAGGATTACAGAATTTAAAAACTTTAAACAATAGTACGCAATTGGCTGAAAGTGCGGATTACATTAAAGGCACAACTCAGTCAATTACATTTAACTTAGATGGTACTATTGCAAGCATTGCCCACACGGGAGCGAATAGCGTCATAGTTCGTACAGATACATTTACCTATGGGTTAAATACAATTACAGAGGTTCGCACTCTTGCTGGAGGAGCAACCAAAACAACAATTTTCCACACAGATACTTATGAAACGGAGGTAATATGATATGAGTTTTGCAGCTATTTATAAAAAGTTGATTGAAGGAATACAAACGGTAGGTAGTAACGTACAACAACAAACTTCATACGATGTAACTGCGCTTGTTGATACTACACATACCTTCAGTCCCGCTGTTAATAAAGTTTTAATTATAAACAATAATCCATACTGTGGAATTACTGCAATTATCGACGGAGGAGTAACAAGAGAAATACCCGCGGCAGGTAAATTAAAGCTTATTGGTCAAACTATAACTGAGATTAAATTAAGGTCTCACTTAACACCTTGTAATGTTACTGTAATTGGAGGAATGGATACTGATGTAACTGCACCTACTCGAAAAAGCAAAGCAACATATTCTCCAATATCAACAAAAAATTTAATATGTACTAAAGGTGCAGTTACATATTATGGACTTGGTACATCTTTGTATCGTTCAACCGATAATATGAAAACTTTTAGTTCGGCATTGATAAATATCACTCCTGATTTTTTTTCACGGGGAATAATATTATCTTCAGGTACTGTTTTAGCATGGACAAACGGTGGTAAGTTATATAGGTCTACTGATGGTACAACCTTTACAGAGGTTGATGTTGCAACACAAGTTGGTCATTCAGTTCGTGGTCCACAGTGGCATGGTGTGGATTCTTACGGAAATGTTGTAGTTTGGGCAGAATACGGGACAACCGTAGGAAACTACTATGTATATCGTAGTGGAGATGGTGGAGTAACTTGGAGTGTAATTTTAACAAAATTAAATCCAGATGTTATCAGACATTTCCATTCTGTAAATTTTAATAGAAGTAATTATAGATGGATTGTTACATCTGGAGATTCTGATAGTCAGGTGCGTTGGTGGTATAGTGCAGATTCAGCTTGTACTCTACTCAATGAGGTATCTGGTGTACAGAGCCAAAAATACAGAACGTTAAATGTTATTACAAAGAATGCTTCTGAAATAATATGGTCTGCGGATAGCGATGTAGATATTCCGCTTTGTGGGATTTATAAAGCTTTATTAGCATCCGCAGACATAGTTAGTACTACACAGCTAATATTCCAACTACCTGCACAGAGTTGGAGTATAGTTGGTTTACCTCCACTACTAATTTGTAGTACTGCTCCTGGAGATTATGACGATAATAAAAATGCCGAAATTTATGTATCTACGGATGGCGGAAATACTTGGACGTTAGATTTATCTGTACCGTTAGACCCAGCATATACAAATGGAGGCATAAAAGCCTTTTATGGACCTGATGCAGAAGGCAAGTATTATTTCTATTTGCATAATATTCTTAGCTCTTATCCAAATGCTCAAGGAGGCATTATGCAATTTAAGTAAAAATACTTGCTTAATTCGCAGTCGGACAAAAGTGCGAACTAATATAATTTTAAAATTTAGGAGAAAAATAATATGAAAAAAGTAATGTTATCTCAACCAATGGCAGGAAAAACGGACGAAGAAATCGTAGCTACAAGAGAAAAAGCAATAAATGTTCTTGAAGAAAAAGGTTATGAAATAGTTAATACTTTGTTTACTGATGAATGGTATAGCAAAGATCAGATGGAAAATAGAGGCGTTGTTCAAATTCCAGTATGTTTTCTAGCTAAATCTTTAGAGAATATGTCCTTATGTCATACAGTTTATTTTTGCAAAGGTTGGGAAAATGCTAGAGGCTGTAAAATTGAACATGATGCAGCAAAAGCATATGGTCTTGAAATAATATATGAATAATATAACGAACTAAGGGCTTACAATAGTAGGCCCTTTTATTATGCCTTGAAGGAGGTAAAAAATGTCATATACAGCCCAAGAAATACACAATATGGCCATAACTTTAATTGATGAATTAAGTGACAGCGGTACAATAGATATTAACGCCACTAAAGAATATGGTAATCGTGCGCCAATGCTATTAGATATGTGGCAACATGAAATTGCTAAAAGTGGAGATTTGTACAACATCGAAGAATACGAAAATACAGATGATGAAGCAATTTACAAGTGGACTAAACTAGTTGTTCCTAGTAACTTAAAACTAATAAAAGATATTATATTCATAGATGATGATTCACAGATTTCCACTATAGATTATAAGCGGTTTGGCAATAATGACATTTATTTTTATTTTACAAAACTAGGTACTGTGAGAATGTTATATGTACCAATCCCAACTAAAATTACGTCATTAAGCCAAACACTTGAAATTGATGAAGTTACAGCAATAAGCGGAAGTTATTACTTAGCTGAACAGTACGCAATGTCAGACCAAAACACAGAACTAGCAGGCCTATGTAAAAACAAATATCAAGAATTAAAAGCGGAAAGCATGATAAAAGAGGCTATGACACCTCAGCAAATTGTAGATATATACGGAATAAGTGAAATACGATAAAAAGGCACTCGTACAGGGTGCTTTTTTATACCTGAAAGAGGGTGAAATATGTCACAAATAAACACAGTAACTATAGATAAGTTTTTAGGAGTAAACAAGACCTCAACTGAAACACTCCTACAATTAGGCGAAGCATCACAAATGATTAATTTTATGATAACTGACGATCAGAAATTGAAGAAAGCCTTTGGTTATGCTCACTTATTTGCTTCACTAGGCTCACACAGTATAAATGGTATGTGGTTTGGTTCTTTAAATGGAACAGACCACTTTTTATTTGCCTGCGGTAGCCATGTGTACGAGCAGGATATGACTACTTTTGCAAATACAGACCTTGGCGTAATAGTCGATGCAAACCCTACAATGTTTTTTGTCACTAACAATACAGTATACATAATGGATGGAACTGACATGTACCAATGGACAGGTGCAGGAAGTATATCAACAGTAGTCGGATATGTTCCGACAGTATTTACAGCTTCCCCTCCTGCTGGTGGTGGAACGATACTAGAGGGTATTAATTACTTAAATGGTCAGAAGATAAAGAAGTATAGCGGTGATAATATTGCGACAGTCTACCAATTGCCTGAGTTGTCTATTAATTCGGTAGATAGCGTAGTAGTAGGAGGAGTACCTAAAACCGTAACAACAGACTATACAGTTAACTTAACTAATGGAACAATAACATTCGTTGTTAAGCCTCCTGTGGGCGTAAATAACGTAGTAACCACATGGACTAAGACAATAACAGGAGATAGGGAAACAATCACAAATAATCGCTATTATGGCGGTGTGTACTATGCTAGATTCTGGTTATTCGGAAATATGAACCATAAGAACACACGTTATCCATCAGGTGTGACAATGGCAGGAGTTTCAGACCCTACATACTTCCCTAAATACACAGAATCAGACGTAGGCGAGTATGAGATTACCGACATAGTAATTCAATACGATAAGCAGATTATATTTACAAGCGGTGATAGTTCAGGAGCTTCAGCATGGTATTCAACTAATGAAACCTATACAGACCCATCAACAGGCATAATAACAACGTTATTTCCTGTATACCCAATGAACAACAAAGTAGGGAATATTGCAAAAGGACAAACCCAAGTCATAATGAACAATCCATTTACAGTGTGGAAAGGTGTATTTCAATGGGTTTCAACTTATGTAATGAACGAGAAGAACGCACAGTGGATATCTAAGCGAGTGCAAAACGATCTCGATGCTGTAGACCTGTCAACCGCTATTACTTACGATTGGGATGATAAAGGAGTTTATATCCTATGCGTAGGCTCTAAAATATGGGCATATAACTATCGAGTAGACGCGTGGTATATCTTATCACTACCGCACACGCCAACGTGCTTTATAGCCATTGACAAGTATCTTTACTTTGGAACAACTGACGGAATGATAATGAAGTTTGACGAAAACGTGGCAACGTATGACGGTACAACAATAGAAGCTAATTGGGAAATGGGCTTCACAAACTTTGGTGCTGATTGGCTAAGAAAGTTCTTGCAGAGGTTGTTTATATCGTTACTACCACTTACTACTACACATGTAGACATCAATTATGAAACGGATATAAGCAATACTTCAGACACGTTAACGGCTTCATATGGACTTAGTGGCTTTGATACATGGGATTTCTCAACATTTGATTTTTCAACGAATTACAGTCCACAACCATTCAAATTCAAGATAAGAGCAAAGAAAATCGACTACTTTAAATTAAAACTATCAAACAACGGCACTGATTCAGTAACAGTGCTTTCTATTACTCTGCCTGTAAGAACGGGCGGTGAGGTGAAAGGTAGGTAAATATGGCATTAACAAAATGTGCAGTAGCAACAGATGTAATAGGTGGTTTAGGCACGTCTGTAGTCGAAAGAGGATTAACAACACAACAATTTAAAGACAAGTTCGACCAAATGCCAGAAGGCATAAAAACATATTTGAATGATACATTGACAGCAGAATTAGACGTATCTTTAAGCCAATTTTCCACAAGACAAGCTATAATAAATGGTAACTTTCAAGTTAATCAGCGTGTAGTATCAGGCACAGTTACGTTGGCTGCTGGTGCATATGGACACGATAGATGGAAAGCTGGCGCAAGTGGTTGCACTTATACATTTTCTACATCTGCTAATATCACTACATTAACAATAACCGCTGGTTCGTTACAGCAAGTCATTGAAGGAATCAACCTAACTACTGGCACATACACACTATCATGGACAGGCACAGCACAGGGCAAGATAGGTGCAGGAAGTTTGAGTGCAAGCGGTGTAACAGGTAGCGTAACAGGTGGCTCAAATATTACAATAGAGTTTGAAACAGGTACATTGAGCAAGGTACAGTTAATTATGGTGCTATAGCATTGCCGTTTCAGTTAAAGACATTCGATGATGAGCTAAGGGCATGCTTAAGATATTACGAAAAAAGTTATAACTACGAGACTGCACCTGCAACAGCTTTGCAAGTACCCGGAATAGTAGTTTTTAACTTAGGGTCAAACTCAATTGATAGTAATGTTATTTATGGCAATGTAAAGTTTTCAGTGCCTAAGAGGGACACACCTTCTGTTTTAATTTTACCGTATTCAACTCCAACAAATATAAGCAGAGTATCAGATTCTTCCGGTGGAGATTTAGCTGCTAACAGTGGAGGTATTAGTTATTATGGTAAAACGAGCTTTAACGCTTATAACGCATCTGGAGGTACTATAACGGGTTCAAACAATTCGATTATGTTCCATTGGACTGCTTCGGCTGAACTCTAACTTGCATAAATCTCACAAAATGACTTATAATGGTATTAGGAGATGATACCATGAAAAAGATATTACTAACAATCCTAGCATTACTAATATGCATACCAGTATTCGCAGGAACAGTGATATACAAGCTATATCCTGTCAATTACCCTGTATTTGTAGATAATCAGCCCATACAATCTACATTGCCAGTAATGACATACAATAACAACACATATGTCCCCCTAAAGGCTGTACTAGACCTAATGGGTGCTAAAACTGTATGGAATGGTAGCGTAAATATAAATACAAGACAAGCAGACCCAAAGGCAATAGCTAACAGCGTAGTGACGATATATGTAAGCAATCCTGGCACAGATTGGATAGAGCAGGGAAGTGGTGTAATAATAGGCTATGATGAGATAATAACCTGTGACCACGTAGCCAATAAAGGAAGCGTATATAAGATAATATATAATACAGGTGCTACAACTACAGCTAAACTGATAAAGGACAATCCTACAGCCGATATAGCCCTACTAGAGCCATTATACAAGCAAATGAAGCCTTGTAAGATTGGTGATAGTGATGAGGTTGAAGTGGGTGATAAAGTATTTACGATCAGTTCGCCTAAAGAGAAACCTAATGTTATTGCTCAAGGTGAAGTGTTAGACTTTGAATCTTACAAAGATGTAAAAGGCATACTAACATCTGCTAAAGTAGATTTTGGAAGTTCGGGAGGACCTGTTTATAGCAGTAACAACGGAGAACTAATAGGAATTATAAAAGCGGCATTACAAGACGATGATTGCTTTATGATACCAATAAATGAAGTACGCAAAGCTATTTCTAAATAAAAAAACTAAACAAACGTAAAGAGTCTAATTTTATAGGCTCTTTTTTTGTTGCAAAAAATTAAGAGGAGAGTGATAGTTAATGGGATTTTTAGATAATATCGGTGCTATAGGCGGTGCCGTAGCAGTGGGTAAAACTATAGCTGACCAAATTAATAAGAATAAGAAAA
>Ga0209728_1001649_pt1 | contig 13097 bp, 27 predicted proteins | sample RifGroD1_FD_183997 | JGI IMG/M metagenome (GOLD analysis project Ga0209728, IMG submission 183997) | Groundwater microbial communities from Rifle, Colorado, USA - Groundwater D1 (SPAdes) (version 2) | ecosystem: Environmental > Aquatic > Deep subsurface > Groundwater | place: Rifle, Colorado... | reverse complement strand
TATCAAAAGATTTATTAACTTTAGTAATGTTCTCATTTCAAACAGAAAGAGCAAAAGAATTTAGATTACTTTATATAGCAAAATTCAACGCAATGGAAAAAGAACTAAATTGGTATAATGCTAGATATTTGGGCATTGTTACAAGAAATTATATGACTGATTGTATCAGGGATTATTACGATGGAACTCAATCTAAAGAAAATCCATACGTAGTATTTACTAATCTCGTATATTCAACTTTGTATGGATATGATGCTTATAAATTAAGAATGATACATAAATTACCCAAAGGCGAAAATATAAGACCTTGGTTATCGGATGATGATGTTAAAGTTGTTGATAAGATGGAACAAGAAGTTGGGACTCTCATTTCTTATGGAATATCATTAAAGGAAATTAGGTCTATGATCGGTAAGAAACACGGAAGTAATGATAAAAGAAAATTGGTTTTATTAAACGAGAAAAGAAAATAATAAAATGCAGAAAGAAGGCAAATATAATATTAATTGAAAGAGTATGGTCTATGCCAAACAAAAATACTTTTAGTATTAAACCTATTAAAGAAATGATTGCTAGAGAAATTACAGACGGTGTGTGGATTGATCCTTTTGCAAACAATAATAAATTAGCCACAATTACAAATGATTTAAACCCAGAATATGATACAGATTATCATTTAGATGCTAATGATTTTCTTAAACAATTTGAAGATGAATCAATAGATGGAGTATTATATGATCCACCCTATAGTCCCAGACATGTCAGAGTGCTATAAGTCGTTTGGAATGGAAGTTACGTCCGAAACCACTAGAAGCAATTGGTGGACTAAACACAAGAAAGAAATTACAAGAATATTAAAACCTAACGGAAAAGTTATATCTTTTGGATGGAATTCAGGTGGAATAGGAAAAACAAATGGTTTTGAAATTACATACATATTATTAGTACCTCATGGTGGAAAACATAATGATACTATTTGTACGGTAGAAGTTAAAAATAATTAATAAAATACTAAAAAGGCCACCTTGTTTGGATGGCCTTTTATCTAATAGTTTTATTATTCTACGAAATTACATTCTGTAATTGTCCACTCAAACCAGTCTCCCTTAGTTTCTACACAAGCATACCATTCATCAATTCGACCAAAATCATTTCTGTCTAATTCGTCTGGATAACTTTCTTTAAGTTGATGTTCTTGTTCATTCTCCATAACCTTTTGCGCTTTAGCATATGTCGTAAAGACTCTAGGATTATTAACTTGAGTTCCTTCTCTGCTGATTAAAACATAAATCATTTTTATATCTTCTCCTTTTCACTATCTTTATTTATATTATACTTTAAATTATTATCTATGTATACATTTAATTATAAAATAATTTTTAAATTTTATTTGTAATTCAATTCAGAAAAGTGTATACTTATACTAAGTTAATAAAATATAGGAGGTTTTACATATGAAATTCCCTGACAGCATTGATATGGAAATAGAATTTCACAAAGCAAAACCATTCAGTATTGATATGTGGTATTTTCGCCAACAACGATCATGGGTTGTTCAACTAAAAGATGAAGAAGGAAATCAAATAGGTGATGCCACTTATGTTTATTCAAAACCAGAAGCTTTAAATCAGAAAAAGAGATGGAAAGAAAAATATGGTTTGTAGTAAAGATGGAAATTATTTCTCCCTTTATAATAATTATATCACTATCCAATTTATTCCATCTCTACAACCTACTCTCAAGCCACTTTTAAATCCATAAATTCCCATAAACTTTACATTTTAATTGATGGGATTTGAATAATATTCATAAATACCAAAATAATTATTTGCAATTAATTTAGTATTATGGTATAATTATTAAGGGAAGGTATGTAAAGGAGGTGAATAAACTTGTTAGATAAATGTTTTAATTGCGGTGAAGAAATTGATGATGAACTTGATACATACGCTGTTTTGGTTGGAATGAGTGGTAGAATTAATTTTTGTGAATCATGTGGAAAGACTTTTAATATTCCAAATTGGTATAATAAAAAGGAGTTGATACATATGTCTAAACAATATGTAATATACAATTTTCTCAATTTCTTCTATGAAGGAGATTATGATAATAGTATGCCATCATTAACACCACTTCATGAAGATGCTATAATATTTAATTTGCATGATGCTAAAACAATGTTAGATAAGTTGCATAAATTAGGGTTCACTGGATTGCAAATGAAAGAATATGTTAAAGGATTATATGATTGAGAGGATGTGAAGTATATAAATGTTTAAGGTAGCAATTAAGAGTGGAACTTGTGGGTGGTACGATTATGATAATTGTGATCAAGTAATTATTGATATTCCAAGTGATAATATTCCTAGAGTTGGAGAAATATTGGAAATTAACGATTTAGATAATAAAAAATATTTGGTTACAGAAGTAAAACGAGTATATCTAATTCCAAACGAAACATCAACGTATGAATTCGGAGAATGGATATATGTTTACGTTATTAGTGTCAACTGATAAATAAAAAGGAGAGATTACATAATATGAAAACAATTTGTTTTACTGGACATAGACCTGACAAACTCGGAAGTTATGATTGGAATACACCAAAGAATCAAAGAATAATGGAAAAACTAAAAGAACAAATTGAACAAGAAATAATTCATAATAATGTTAAAACATTTATATTTGGAGTAGCACTCGGTATTGATCAGATGGCATTTGAGATAGTTAAGAAGATTCAAGAATATAGTCGTTATGGTCATGATATTAAAATGATTCTTGCTATACCATTTGAGAAACAAGCAAGTAAATGGTTCAATAAAAATGATATTGATAGATATAATGCTCAAAAAGAATGGGCAGATGAAGTTATTTATGTTGATACTGTAGACGGATATGAATTTAAAGGTGTAGCAGTAGGAGAATATCATCCTGCCAAAATGATGATTAGGAATAAATTCATGGTTAATAATTCAGATAAAATTATTGCTGTATGGAATGGTAGTAAGGGTGGTACTGCTAATGCTGTGAATTATGCTAAGAAGATTGGAAAAGAGATTATTGTTATTAATCCAGATGAGATTTAGAATAGGTTGTTGTTTGGGTTATTATTTATAATTATTTTGTTAAATTAATAAATAAAAAACTTTGACATGTTATTTGTTATGTAGTATAATTAATATGTGGTAGAAATATAGGTGAGAGGAGACAAGAATTAGATATGAGTAAGAAAATGATTGTGTATGGATTTACTTAGTGTAGAAATAAAATTATTCAATAAACAAATATCCTTCAACAAATGATATTTCAACATATTCAAGGAGGACTTAAACAAAATGACTAAAAAATATTATGATATTAGAAAGAAATATTTAGCTGATGCTTTGTCATATTTAGGATTTAAGTATTTTAAGGATGGATTTAAAGAAAATACAATATATAGTTTCGAGGATACTGAAAGATTCAGAATAGCTATGACGGAACTAAATAATCTTAAAAATAAATTAAGTATTAACAACTAAATATTTCTTCAATTATGGGAGGTAATCAATTATTAAAATAGGTAAATTGGAATTACATAAGGCGTACAAAAATTATAAGGAATTGTGCAAAGTTTTAGAAGTAAAAATTAAAGCTGGTAAATCTAAACAATTGCAACTTAAAGAATTTGAAAGATATTTTAGATACCATAGAGAGGGAAACAAATTCGTCATTGATGAAATATTAATTACTCCTGAAGATAAGGTGGACAATAGAAAAGGGCATAGTGGCACATCGGAAGGGAGTAGGAATAATAATGAAGTGTATGGAACTCACATAGATAAAATACTACTTAATTATTTTTCCGAAAGTGATAAGTCTATAATTTATACTACTACAAACCAATTATCATGGATAGTTGGTTTAATAAATAGTAATTATAGTGTAGCATCTAGTCACAAAGATAAGTATTACAGTTATTCTTATGAAATTATGAACGGAGTAGTCAACAAAGTAGCTATGTGGGATTTATTTGGAATAATAAAAACATCTATTAAAAGTATAATAAGATCATCTTTGAAAAGATTGTCTAATTCTGATAATAAATATATAGATTATGAAGAATCTCATATGATATTTTATAATCACGCCACTAGAATTGCTTCAAAAGAAGAAGAGAAAATAATTAGAAGCATAGAAAATTATATATTAGAGAAGAATCAAGTAACCAGAAAGAAATTACAATACAATGATAAACTAATGAATGAGTATTATGATGAAGTAGAAGAACTAGTTAAGAAAGAAATAGATCATGTCGATAAAATATTCATAGGTTATAAGATACATATATTAAAGAGTATTGAACAACAAAATGTTTCAGATGATAGAAACTATCTTAATAAAATATTTATGGAAAGAACTAATGAAAAAATGGTTAAGATTACAATCAGAACAAAGGAAAAGCATGGTAATTATATAGGACAGCCTAATCCATTCTGGGGTAAATTTATAGTAGAAAGGCTAAATTTTAATTATATGATTTATACAGAATATGTAATTGAATCTTTAATGAGTATAAATTTTAAGAATATTAAAGAAATAATAATCAAATATAAAGCAAAAAGTCATAAGAAAATGGAGCGTAAACAATTAGTAGAAACATTCATTAATACTCAAGATGAGGAGGATAGAGATATGTGGGAATCATTATACAAAGAAGAATAAATTATTGAACTAAAAGTTGTCACTCTTTCAAAACTCTATATAGTATATACCATAGCAAATAAATATTTTCCATAACTTATTATTATAGAGTTTTGAAAAGGTGACAACTTTTAAAAACTATATAATAATTGTAATAATATAATTCATGAAGTAATTTTGAAGCGATAGCGAAAAATTACGTAATGAAAAGCCTCCTGCAAGGATAGATATCTTCAGTTTTAAATTAAAATAAAAGGAGAAAATAAAATGTCAAATATAAATATAAGTAAACCTTGGTTTATTTTAACAATGCCATCTTATAATAAAGATCAAGAATTATTTGAGATAATGTATAAAGGATATCTTGATACTAATGCGAAATCAGGGATTAGTAACGAAACAATTAATCTAATTAATAAAATTTGGGATGATAAATATGGGATAAATAATACAGAAGATATATTGGAGGAAATAAAAGATAAAGATATTAGTATAATAAAAAACCCATATTTTATAAGTTTTTATTATTACTTATCATGTTATCCTTTGAATTATATAAATAATTTATTAAGTATTAAATTAAGAGCAAATAGTAAGCCTAAAATAATACCTGATAATATATTATTAATTGAAAGTGGTTGTGACCAATGTAATAGTGAAATGGTTGATTATTATCCATTGTCTAAAAATGATATAAGTGTTTATTTTGGTAGAATTTATGAACGCCCACATTTTGGATCTTATATTTATACTAGTTTATGTGATACTTGTAAAATACAAAATGATAAATTAGTATCTGAAGAGTTAAAAATATATCAAGAAGAGAAAGAAAATGAAGAATATGAAAAATTTTTAAAAATACAAAAATATATTACAGAGTTAAGGGAGATGCCATATAAGGAATATCTTCAAACTGAGCATTGGCAAGAAATTAGAAAGAAAGCGTTATTTAGAGCAAATTATAAATGCCAATTATGTAGTAATAAAGAAAATCTTAATGTACATCATAATACATATGAAAATAGAGGCAATGAAAAAGATGAAGATTTGATTGTTTTATGTCAAAATTGCCATGGCAAATTTCATGATAAGTTTATTGAAGAGGAATTAGTAGAAAATGATATCAAACCTATTATTTCTAATGAAGAAGATTTATTGTTAGATAAAAAAGTTGATGAATATATATTAAATCATAATCTTAACATAAATAGTAAAGAGAGCGTTAAGGAAATGTTTGATATGGGGTTACTATAAATTATAAAGGAGAGACAAAAATGACATTAGAAACTGAAGAATACAATAAATTAACCACAACTCAAAAAGAAGAATTGCAAAGTTGGATAAAAGGAAGATTCGAACATCGTAAAACTATAAATAATCATACTTCATATGGATATAAACATGTTTTTGAAAATGATAGACACGGATTTTATATTTCTAATGAACAATTCAAAGGTGCTATGTTAGAAGCAGGATATGAACCAAGAGAAAAATCATCTAAGAATTGGAGTTTTTATGTTAAGTTTTTTACTTTAGCAAATGATAATATGAATTAAGGGAGGTGACTAAATGTTATATTGTCCTCATTGTGATGAATTCCATCTCGATAGTGAATTAACTATTCTAGTAGAACTTGATTATGTTGAATGTAATAAGTCAAAACAAGAAATAAAGACATGGAAATTTAATAATTGTGAAAATGTTATTGCTTGGAGAAAAGAACATGAGATTAAATAAAATAAATTATAAAGGGGCATAAAACAATGTTAAAATTCATAGGAACAGGTTCAGCATTCAATACTAAATTAGGTAACACAAGTGCGTATATCAAAGAAAACAATACACTACTACTTATTGATTGCGGTGAATTAACATTTGATAGAATCTTATCTCTAAATTTATTAGACGATGTTAATGAAGTACATATTGCAGTAACTCATACTCATCCAGATCATATTGGAAGTCTAGGGAGTTTAATATTCTATTGTTATTTCATTAAGAAAATTAAACCAATATTCCATGCGGCTAACAGTGATTTTATTGAATTGCTTGAGATTATGGGAATCACAGAAGAACATTGTGAATTTGATAATTGTGCTTTTGATCCTACTGTAGTAATAAATAGTTTAGATTTAGGTTTATATTTTATGGAAAATAATCACGTTAAAGAACTTATGACATTTGGTATATTATTAGTTAAAAATCCTTCATTAGAAGAACATGAATATATTATTTATTACAGTGGAGACAGTTGTAATATAGAAGATAATATTTTGGAAGCGTTTGTGAGTGGTAAGATTAATTATCTTTATCAAGATACTTGCAAAGCAGATTATGATGGCAATGCCCATTTATCATTGAGAAGACTTGCAGAGTTAATTCCTGTGGAGCTAAGGGGTAAAATTTTTATCATGCACACTGATGAAGGTTTTGATTTTGATAAAGCAAAGGAATTAGGATTTAATATTGCTGAGATTGAGGGAGGGATTAAATAAGATGACAAAAAACATAAACAAAATATATCAATCCAAAGGATATAAAAATCGCAAAGAATTTATTGAAAGCTTAGTTGAAGATATTGATATTCCTTTGAAAAAAGCATTAAATATTCTAGATAATAAATATTTTGATGAATTGGTTTTGTTGTTGAGTCATGAGATTGATGAGAAAGTAGGTAAGGATAAATAATGTTTAATAAAGACAAAGTGCAAACAAAAGAAAAAATTGATAAAAATATTAATGAATTTATTAAATTTGTTAATTCACCAGAAGAAGTTGCAAAACGAGCACAACAATATATAGATAACTTACCATTGGTTATTGAATATGTAAGAGTAAATCCTAAAAAATGCAATGTTCAACATTTACAACGTAAATTTCAAATTCCATATATTGTGTCTGCTAGAATTATGGATACTATGGAAAGGGATGGAATGATTGAGCCATGGACAGGTAATATAAATCGAGAGGTGTTTTTGAAATAAATGAACATTAAAATAAAATCTCAGGAATCGCAATCAATACACAGATCCAAGAGAAAATTCTATGGTAAAGAATATCAAGTTAGTTTTTATCTTGATTACATAGAATATATGATGAAAGTAGGTAGGCTTGCTTTAGTAAAATCTGTGTCAGTTAAAGAAGGTGATTATTGGTACAAAGATGAAGATGATAAGTTTCCTATGGGATTTATGGTTAAAAGTATTCCAGTTAATAAAGGAGTTGTGAAATTGGTTAGAGCATTTTGTTTTAGATATTCTTTCGATATTGGATGGTTGTTTGATAAAAAGTAACTATATATCCCTAGCAAATGTATGTTTTAATTGAAAGGATGATATTGATGAGAGAAATAAAATTTAGGGCTTATTTTGAAAATAAATTCTGGTATTTTACCCTAAACGAAGTTATGGAAAGAGCAGCCACATATCAAGGAGATTGGGATATTCAAGCTTTAAGGGCAAATAAGCAACAATACACAGGACTTCGTGATAAAAGCGACAAGCAAAATGAAGTATATGAAGGTGATATCATTGAACAATTTGGATGGAAAGGTGAATATTATATAGTTGAATTTATTGATTGTGCTTTTTATGCAAAATCATTAAAGAAACATGTTCCGGCAGGTTTGCGTTCTAGATATGTTAAATTAGATGAATTAATGGATATTCAAGTTGTTGGAAATAAATATGAGAATGTTGAGTTGTTGGAGAGTTGATAATAGCATCAAATCCAGATTTCAAACAGTAGAGTGATCTCTAAAAGCCTTATGTAGCAATGGGTTGTGTTTTGAGGTTATATACAAAACAAAGAAAGAAGGAAATGATATTAAAGTTTTAAGTTTGTTTTCAGGAATCGGAGCATTAGAAAAAGCCCTATCCAGGTTAAATATAGAATATAAATTAGTTAATTATTGTGAGATAGATAAATATGCAAGTAAGGCATTTTCTCTAATACATAACGTTAGCGAAGAATTAAATTTAGGAGATATCACAAAAATAGATATTAATAAATTGCCTGATTTTGATTTAATGAATTTTTCATTTCCTTGCACTGACCTATCAATAGCCAATAAAGAAGGTAAAGGATTAGAGGGTGATAGGTCTGGTCTATACTATAAAGGATTAAATATTCTCCAAGAAAAGAAGCCTAAATATTCAATCATAGAAAATGTAGATAACCTAGCATCTAAAAAACATAAACCAATATTAGATCGAATATTAAAAGACTTAGAAGATGCAGGATATAATAATTATCATAAAATATTAAACGCTATGGATTATGGGATGCCACAACACAGAAAAAGATTATTTATAATATCTATTAGAAAAGACATTGAACAAGAATTTGAGTTTCCAGAACCAATTCTTCTTAATACTAAATTTGAAGATTATTTAGAAAAAGAAGTCCCTGTAAAATACTATCTGTCTAAAAGAGAAAGAGAATATATGGATAGGACTGTTAAAGGTGGTAGGGATCATTGGGATTTTAAACATTATCATGATACAGAAAATACATATTCACATTGCATCACGGCAAATATGTATAAGGGAGTTCCTTATAATGTATTGGTAGATAGGCGTAAATGTTGGAGGTATGATTGTGATTTTATAGACCAAGGAATAGAGTTTTGTAGTCAGTGTATAGAAGGAGATTCTTTTCAAGGAGAAAATTATCCAACTTCAGGTATAAGGAAAATGATTCCTATTGAAGGTTTTAGGTTAATGGGTTTTGATGATAGAGATTGTAATATTCTTGAAAAAAATAAAATATCAGATACTCAATTATTTAAGATGGCAGGAAATAGTATTGTAGTCAATGTACTAGAAGAAATATTTAAGAAGTTGTTTTTTGTTGTTATAAATTAAAAAATAAATATTATACATCTATTGCAGTTTAAAAGTGATAGGTGTATAATAGTATCAAGAAGTAAATCAAAAGGAGTTGAAAAACATGAGAGAACCCGATATGATTTATACAGATATTCTTCCGAGAGATGTTGGCCTTTATGTAAATCAAGATGATGAGGAATGTCATAAACTTGAATCTGTAGTGGTTAATGGTGAACAACGGTTTGATATTAAAGTATGGTTAAAGGAAAATTAATTATATGAAATTTCTAGATAGCATCGACTTTGGTATCAAATATCACAACGACAAACCATTCAGTATTGACATGTGGTACAATCGCCATGAAAGATCATGGGTTATACAAATTAAGGATGAAGAAAATTGTCAAATTGGTGATTCTGTTTATGTTCATTCAAAACCAGAGGCATTAAATCAAGTTAAATATTGGATGGAGAAATATGGTGTGCCATTGATTAGGACTTGAAAAAGTACGATAAAATTATATTTTGATGTTATGGAAGTAAAAAAGAAAGAAGGAATACATAATGGTAAAAGGTACAGGTATTATTAGGAGAATTGATGATCTAGGCAGGATTGTAATTCCAAAGGAAATCAGAAGAGTATTAAGATTAAAAGAGGGAGATCCTATGGAAATCTATGCTCAAGACGGAGGCGTTTTGTTTAAGAAATATTCTCCATTAGGTGAGCTAGGTAGCTTTGCTCAAAGTTATGCTGATTCTCTATTTGAAACAACTGGTCATATTGCTTTAATTAGTGATAGGGATATTGTAATAGCTGTTGCAGGATGCTCTAAAAGAGACTTCTTAAATAAACCAGTTTGGGAATTAGCAGAACTAGTAATAGCAGAAAGAACAACCACGACTGGCTATAGCGCAATTATGAAAGAGGACTTTGAGTATCAATCCCAAGTAGCTACTCCAATAATTCATGAGGGTGATGTAATTGGTGTGGTAGGATTAATATCAAAACAAAATGATATGGAAAGTTTTGAACAAAAGATGGTTGAGTTAGCATCCAAGACTTTATCTAAACAAATGGAGTGTTAATAATGGCTTGAAATGATGCTTTGCAAGGAAGGAGCAAAATAGATGGATAAGAAGTATATTGTAAAAGTAAATGATATTAATAACGATGATATAATCCTATCTTTGCTTGAATTTGGTTCTGTAGATCATGTGTCTCAACATACCAACGTTTGTACGATGACTATTGATTCAAGAAGAGTTAAGGAACTTAAACAATGTAATGGCGTATTGTCTGTAAGAGAAAGCCAATTAGGTAAGTGGTTAGATGGTCTTAGAGTAAAGGAGGGTGCTAATAATGGAATTGACAGAAGAAGAAATTCTGATTTTGAAATTTGTAGCAAAGAAAAATAAACCAGAATATGACAAATTTATTAAACTACAAAAATATAAAGAAAAAACTAAGGTGAAATTTAAACAAGATTATGAAGATGTTGAAATGTTTATAGTTAAAAAAGGAAGTAAAGGTTTTATTAAAGAAATTTTTGAAGATGAAGTAGCAGAGACAGTATTTTATGATATTGATTTAATTGACCTTAAGATTGAGACTGATGGATATGGAGGACTCATTGAAGGTAATAAATATGATAACTCAGTATGTTTGGATTCAGATGAGGTGTCAAATTTATTAGAGATTTGTACTGATATTGAAAAGTCAACAAGCTTTAAAAAAGTTAAAATTGGTGACACAATAAAAATAACCGATATATATGATTTTGAAGTGGTTAGAGATAATGATATAAATAAACATGAATTAAGAAAAATCTTTATGTCTTCAGGAGATAATTGTAACGTAGTTGGTAAAAATAAGGATCATATTTTAGTTGCCTGTTACAACGGAAGTAGTTATCCAAATGAAAATTATTATGTGATTAAATTGTATAGTGGAAAATTTACTATTGAAAGTAACCATAAAAATAATTATAGGGGAGCAATTTATTATAAAGAAGATTTCTTTGGATATGTTGATGAAGATAATAATTATGTTTATTTAATACATTATTACGTTTATCAAGATGGTAAAGAATGTATGCGGAAAGTGAAGAAAGATGAGTTTTATAAATATGCTTTAAGTATTAATGAATTTGATTATGCTAAATCTAATTATAATCCAGAATGGGGTTTGGTGGGCAAGGAACTAGCTTAAAATCTTACTTTGCTGGGAGGAAGAAAATGACAACCATAGAAAGAAAAGAACTTCTTGAAATATTGGTCTTGAATTACCTATATGCAAAAGAACAAAACATAGTATTTCAAAGAGAAAACGACAATTCATATGCAATAGCTTTGGGAAAGTTACAAGGAGTTTGTATGGCTCTTAATCTTGATTTTGAAGAAACAGAAAATAACGTAATGGTATTTACAAATAGTAAAAAGAAAATTGTAACAAAGATAGAGAAAATGTAATTAGCATAAAAGAAGGGTATGAAAGGGAGTGGCGTTAATGACTAAAGAAAAATTAGCTGACTATCTATTCACTTTAGAAATCTGTGTAAAAGAATTACCTATGAATGCTCATCCGGCCCATTATGAAAGAATTAGAGAAATTAAGGCTATTCTTAAATCATTGGTTAAGGATGGTTGATATCAAATTAAGGAGGAATTAAGGATGAACCTAGAACAAGCAATTTCCATAGCATCTATAGCCCACAAAGGACAATTAGATAAAGGTGGTGAACCTTACATTTTACATCCTCTTAGAGTTATGATGCGTTTAAAAGAAGAGAGACAAAGGATTGTAGCTGTACTGCATGATGTTGTAGAAGATACAAATTTAACTATCCAGGACTTAATTTTTAAAGGACTTGATTGTGACTTAGCAAATGTTGTTCAAACTTTAATTAAACGTAAAGATGAAAGTTATGATGAATATATAAATCGGATATGTTATGACGAATTTGTCATAAAACACGCATTCTATCGTCTTTTGGGATTTGAAAAACAGAGTATTTAAGAGAGAATAGAATAATGAGGGAGGTTAAAAATGGATAGGAGATTTTTATTAACATTTTCATATAAAAACGATTATGAATTAACTGCTAATTATAAATGGTATAAAACTGAAAAAGAAATGCTTGAAGATATAGAAGCAAAAAAAGATACAATGCAGGAGTATGAAATTAGCGAAGCAATGGAAGTGTTAGGCGTAAGAAATATTTGGGTGAAATAGAACGGTGATTTGATTACCAGAAAGGGTGAAAAATATGAATTTAATTATTAGAGATATTGATGATGAAATTATCAAAAAAAATAATGATATAAGTATTCCGCAACAAATAGCTTATACATCTGTGGATGGAATAGTAGTTGATGATGTGGATTATTACATTGTGAGAAGAATATTTAATCATAAAAATGATGAATTGAATATTATTGTTGATAAAATAGACTAGGCATAAAACAACCATTTCAAACCATATAAATCTAATTACACACTAGAAAATGGAAGAATATTGTTGTATAATAGACCCAAGTGAGGTGAAATTCATGCAAAATATTATCAATGCGATTAAAGAATCAAAT
>Ga0209728_1001644_pt1 | contig 13107 bp, 25 predicted proteins | sample RifGroD1_FD_183997 | JGI IMG/M metagenome (GOLD analysis project Ga0209728, IMG submission 183997) | Groundwater microbial communities from Rifle, Colorado, USA - Groundwater D1 (SPAdes) (version 2) | ecosystem: Environmental > Aquatic > Deep subsurface > Groundwater | place: Rifle, Colorado... | reverse complement strand
GCTATGGTACTGTCCCCGCCGGTAGCTCCTCCGATTCCGATAGCATTCTCGAATATGTCAATGCCGTAAGGTGGGTCGCAGAGGAAGATGTCTATAGAGTTATCAGGGATAGTTTTCATAAACTCATACGCATCGAGATTGGAGAGTTTTACATTCTCCATACTGTCAACACGGGACTCGTAGGTGGTGATAGCAGTAGCTCGGTCGATGAGTTTGTTGATGGTGTTAGCAGCGATTTGGAGTTCGCTCTTTGTTTTACACTCAGCAAGTTGTGGGAATGCTTGGACTACCTCGGCGAGGGAGAGGTATTTGGATACGGAAGATCTGTCCATGCCGATTACATCTGCCGTGTCTTGGATGGACCAGGACTGGCCTTTGGAGTCAGCGATTTTGGACTTTAGCTCGTGGAGTTCTTTAACTGCGAGGACATGTTCGGAGGGGGTGAAGTCGAGGCGTTGGACGTTTTCCTCTACCTCTAGTTCCCGCATAGCGAGGGAGTCGGATTCGCTTATGATTTTGATCTCAACAGGCATGTTGTAGAGGGTACATGCTGCAAGCCGGCGACCACCAGCTATGAGTTCCATCTGCTCGTTGACGACGATGGGTTGGAGCTGACCTTTTGTCTGGATGGAGTGGGCGAGTTCTTCTATGTTGCCGAGGTCCTTGCGGAACCGTTCGAGGCCTGGGCGGATTTTTATGGAGGATGGGGTGACTTGCATGGGTGACTCCTTATGCAGCAGCTAATGCTTCAAAGCTTTGAGGTCTTTATGAGATAGGCCGAGGGATTTTGCCACGGCTATTTCTTCTGGGGTTAACCCGATGTCTTTCTGGATCTTTGTTCGTTCGGACTTATCCTTAGATGCAGCAGCTCCATATGTCGCGGGCTTGGATAGGTCCTCGGATCGGAGCTTACGATAACGGCGGATGAACTGGGTTTTCTCCTCCATGGGGAGAAGGGTGAAGTCAGTACGGAGGGAGTATAGGGGTGGCATGGTGCTCCTTACAAAGAAAGGGCAGGATACCCTTAAGATATACCTGCCCTGTTTATGCCAACGAGGATGTTGACTATGTTAAGGTTGGATTACGGGAGGAACATATCCTTGACCTCGTTGAAGGTCGTGTCGTTGAAGACTTTGGTGCCAATGTTGATGTCAACTTCGAGTCCGATGTATTCAGCGTTGTCAATGGCTTCAAGGATCTGCGGGACGGTTTCTTCCTTGAGCTGCATCTTTTTCATGAACTTGGCGAGGGAGTTGATTTTGGACTGCCGCTTGGTCATACGACCGGATGCAGTCATTTCCTTCTCGTCACCGGGCTTGGGCAGCCAGTTTTTGAACTCGAGAGTATTGCCGTCGATAGCGGTCTCGTCGTCGGTGCAGACTCCACCGTTTTCAGCCAGGGTTACTTTCCAGGTGAAGCAGGATTTCTCTCGGTCGAATACTACGGAGGTGACGTTTGCGTGGTAGGTGCCGTCGGGGATAAGGCCGGGCTCTTTGTAGTCTTCGGTCAAGTTAAAGTCGAGGTTGGCATCGTAGGATTTGGTTTCGCTCATGGTGTTGGTTCCTTTGTTTGGGAGATTTGGTTGTTGGGTTACAGTTTCATCCGTGAAAAATTCACGTTTGCTTCTGGGCTTTCCGAGATCATCATGTCTCTGGAAATATGCTGCAAACATACACGACTTAGGAAGCGTGTTTTAGATTGGCTATCGCCGGTGTTGTGGAGTTAACACATTGGTTGTCTACCTCCTGGAGAGTAAACTATTTCTTGTTCTGGATCAGCTTGATAATCTCGTTATAGTCATTCGGTAGTTCAGCCGGAAGAATAGCTTGGACCCCGGATATTCTGGAACGGGCTTTAAGGAGACCCTTCGCGATTGTCAGAAGGTAGTATGAAGTCTTCCCCTGGACTGTTTTAGAGGTAGCGTAATACACCTCGTCGAAGTAGGAGGGAACCTTAGTGGAAAGGGCTCCGGTCAGCATGGGTTCGACAGATAGGACTGCGCCGGACTCAGCATCCGTCTGACGTTGGAGATGGCCGATGACTACAATGTTGCAGTCGAATTCTAGAAGCTGTCGGACGTAACCTTCGATGAGATTCTTGACCATACCATAGTGGACGTTCCAAACAGGGCCACCGGTGGCGGAGCGTTTGGGGTCGAGCTGGAGAGCACGCTCCATTGCGATGTCGGTCCAGGATGTGGTGGAGTCGATGATGATGGTTTTATAAGGGAAGTTAGCTTTGTCCTCGCGGTAGAGTTTTTTGAGGGCTTTGAAATCCTTCTCGAACTTTACCCAGGATGCAGGGTCTGGGGTGTAGTCCTCGTAGTTTACATCGAGGCCACGGTAGGATAAGATGGAACGGTCGAAGTTGAAAAGGAACGCGGGCTTTGGGAAGGTGGAAGCGAAGATGCTTTTCCCTGTCCCAGAATCCCCGACGACGAAGCATTTGAAATTGGCTGTGTCTATGGTAACGTCTTTGGCTGAGGGCATTGGAGTTAGTCCTTATCTTGATTGAGTTTAAATATTATAGGTTCAGGTGAATGTATATATTTAACCTTCTCCCTGCACGGGTCACAGTAGATAAACTGCATCCGAGTTCTTTCATGTGTAGATGCCTCGGTGCGGATCTTACAGCATAGAGGGCACTTTATCTTGTTGTAGTATGTGCGGGAGTTTAAGGTCATGCTTCCAAGATTGTTGCCGTGTCACTGGAGCCGCCGGTTTTCAGGACATCCCATTCTTCAGTGATAAAGCCGGTGAGGTTTAGTTCGGCGGCAGGTCGGTTCTGTTCGCAAAGGCGGGTGTATTGGCACTGCCCGAATTGGTAGCAGGAATCGAACTGACAAGGGAAGTTTTCTTTATCTGTGGATGCAGCGATATGGTTGCAGGTATGGAGGAAGGACTCACGCCAGCAAGCAAGGTCGGCGGTGCTGAAGACGTTAGGGTGACGGAGGAAAGCGCGGGTGGGCTTGCCGTAGAGTCCGTCTTTATTTTTGCGGGCTGTTAGCTGGTGAAGGACTGTGAGGACTCCGGTTATGTCGGAGCCGAGATGCTTCGCTGCCCAGGTGTAGCCAAGGATTTGAGCGGAACGGTTGAGGCGGGCAGCTTGAGTTTGCGCCGGCTGGCCAGTTGTTTTGAATTCATTGATCCACTCGTGACCGGACATTTCTGTTTCGAGATCGAGCTTTCCAGTAAAGAACAGGTCAATGTCTGCGAGGTATGGGAAGAGGAGCTTCTCACTATCTGTGAGTTCCATCTTGATTTTGAATAGACGCTCGGATTTGAGTATACGAAGCGTGGACCGGTCATCCTGAAAAGTTGTGAGGTACTCGATGAAGGAAGTGAAACAGTTTTCCAGAGTGCGGTAATCGTCGTAGAAGGACTTCTTGGAAGTTTCCTTTTCCCACGTGGCAGTGGCGAGGTCGATAGCACACTGGATGTGGTCGGACTCAGTGGTGTCCCAACCGTACTTGGCGATGGAGGAATAGTATCCTTCCATAAGTGCGTGCCAGGTGGAACCGTAGCGAAGAGCTGTGGAGCCGTTCTCGGAGGTTATGTTGAGGATGTGACGGAGGTAGAATTTGCGGGGACAGGTTTGGTAGGTGGAGCGTTTTGTGTTGTCGATTTGCATTTGGGTTCTCCCTTTGGAGGATGTAGAAGTCAATATAGTTGACTGTGAGTGTAGAAGACTTCAGTTGGGTTGGGTAGGATTTGACCGGATGTTTCCACCACTTATGCCAAACATCGCCTCGCCTTTTATAGATCGACTGAAATCTTCTACTGCCAAAAGCCCGATCCTTTTGGAGGATACGGGCTTTCTTAGCATCTGGCTTAACAGCCTTCAGGGAGGATTACTTTGCAGCAGGTGCGGCGGGCGTACCAAGGATAGAACCCAGACCCAATTTCTCCAGAAGAGCTGCAGCGGCTTTGGCTTCCGAGCCGGACAGAGCTGCGAGCTTGGACTTGATATCCGCGACCGGGAGACCTTTCGGTTGTGCGGCAGCGCGGATGGTGAAGTTACCAGCCATCAGGCCGTCCCATACTTTCTGCATGGAAGCGAAAGCTTCGTCTCCGTCGAGGCCGGCAGCAGCGTCACCGATGCGATGGGATACGGCCAAGGGGAGGAGCTTGTCCTTGATTGCTTGCGGGAGCTTGGTAGCGTCACAGACCAGGGTGGCGCCGTTGGAGATTACTTTTACGGTTACGATGCTTTTCTCGTAGTCTACGTTCTTGTCGAGGCGACGTTCTCTTGCCATGGTGGAACTCCTTTTTGAGTGGTTTTAGGTATCGGCTTTGTGCCGGTGGAAAAATTTATGGGCTTTGTTATCCCGTTGATGAATATGACATTAATGTATTTGGGTGCAGTATGCAACTGTTTTGTTTAAAATTTTGAATTATTTTTGAGGACTCCTTTTGGTTGATTGTATTTCGTTATCGTGCAGGCTGCCTGACAGTATTTCCGCACTCGAATGACACGGTTTTACCGAGTTCACGAAATTTCTCCCTTATGGCTTCACTGTCGATTTTCCCGAGTCCGACATGTGCAAATATCAATTACAGTGGGAATGACTATGCTGCCCTCAACGGTAATAACCACGCCGACAAAACCAACAATCTCGCCATTTAAAGCTATGTCGAGTTCCTTCATTATTCTTTCTTTCATGGGTTTTCCTCTCTATTGCAATGACTAACATCATTCTTGCCAGTGATCCTCGCCACCAGCAGACAGATATGCTTTCTTCAGCCGGTCCCTTACGGCTGGTAACGACTCTTTTAATGCTGCAAAATGGTGCTCAGGCTTCATCGGTAAATTGATTGCAGCGATAAGATTGTCCAGTGTTTCAATAATTTCCGCTATTTCTTCCATCTCAACCTCCTGTTTCTTCCATTCTATATAAAATGCCAAAGCCTCATCGTGAGTTGACCAAAAAGAATCAGCCACTCCAAATCGCACTATGCCGTCATTATGCAAATACCAGGCACTGCCTAATCCGCCGCGACCACAGATGTACCATCCACGATTTCCATAGTAGTCTTGCGCTATCTGCACAGATTGTTTGAGCGATTTTCGCAAAGTAATTTGATGGGCTTCTTTGACTCCAGCGGAATATGCCTCTTTCGCCACCTCATAAAGCGGCCCACCTTTGGAATATCCTTGCTTTTTCTCGGAAACCCATTGGTCGAATGTTTTGATCATCTGTTACCTCCTGTTATGGAAAATTGTTATCAGAGATGGTATGTTAGCAATTTTATGCTTCTCGTACTCACCTGATGAGTTTTCAACAGTTCAGGCATCTTCATGCCCCTCAAATCTTCCCATATCACCCGGACTTATAACCTCCAACCCCACCGCACAAGCAGGGAACCCATTCGCGGTTTTTATCTTCTCGTGTTTTACCAGGATGTGGTGTTTTGTCAATTCCCCGGATAGGTACATCTGCCAGAATGTGAGGCGGTTGTCTGCGGTGAGACAAGCACCGCTTCCGATTTCAAACTGGTTCCCGCGCTTATCTTGAACCACAAATGCTCCGAGTCTGTCATAGCACCAACCTTTACCCTGCACCGCGCCGATTATCTGGTATAGGTCGGTACAGGTGGGTTTGAGTTTAAGAAGGTGTTTGGATCGTTTGGGTTCGTATGGACCCCAGAGGGAGCGGAAGATAATTCCCTCGTATTTTTCCTTCTCGAAAATGGAAAGGAAGGAGGGCCAGTTCTGCTGGTTCGCTGGGAAGGTAGGGACGACTTTGATGTTGGGGAGACGGAACTCTTGGATGAGTTTCTGGATGTATTGAAGGCGTTCCATGCGTTGTTTGAAAGGGATGGATTCGTTCTTGTGGTCGAAGATGTAATAATCTAATCTCTCATCGACGTTGTTTACTGTGCGAGATGCGATGGAGTTTATATCTGCCCAGGATTTCCCATGGATGTAGAGTTCTCCATCCCAGGAATGCGGAGGGAGGTGGAGGAGTTGCTCACGGATGTAAGGGAGGAATGGAAACTCCCGGTCGGTGGAGCTGAGGAGGATAGGTCCAGTGGAGGACTCGCGGGTGTGGAGACGGACACCGTTGAGCTTGGGTTGGACGAAGAAGGTCTCGCCGAGGGAAGCGATGCGCTTGGGCTCGGCAGGGTGGGCTAGCATTATGGATTCACGTTTGCGTGTCATTTTATTCTCCTTTAATTCCTCGGTTTAATTCTGTACGCCCACTTAACTGGTACTTCATCTTCTATTGTTGTGTATACATCATGGCAAGCATCCCAGCCACAGGTTATCCAGTAACCCTCATCATTATAGAATCCTTCACGAACACCTTCGGGATTGAAGTCCTCATCAATCCATTTATCGCTCCAACACCATACTGGTATACCGTGAGGTGCCGTGATTATAGAAGTTTCATGCCATATCAACACTTGATCTTTAAGATAATCGAGTGCCTGACTGATTTCCAATAAAGTAAAATCTAATGGATCACCGGAGTCACAGAATGCTCCGTCTATTTTATGTGATGCACCGGATTCTTTTATAAGAAGAGCATAAATTTCTTTTTGCCAGCGACCAATTTCTTCATCTTTCATATTATTCTCCTTCACATAGCCAGAAATAATCTTTTCGCCGCGCGGGTGACAGCTGTATAAAACAACCTATTCTCTGCGATATCTGTTTTGTTTACGATAACGTCCTGGAACGTAGAACCTTGGCTGCGATGGCAGGTCATGGCGTAGATGTGTTTTACATCCACAAGGGATTCTGCGTAGTCCCAGAAAGGTTTCCAGCGTTTTGTAGCGCGAGCTTCTTTTCCCAACTGAGATTTGTTGTCCTCAAAGTTCATCATATCACGTGGGGATAGAGGGACTGTGATGGTGTCGGATGCTCCGGTGTATATATTCCGGACATACATTTTTACCGTCTGAACAGGAGAGTGGCCCCAGAGGGAATGTGCACGGGGCTCTTCCATTTCCTCAATCTCTACAAAGTCCTCCAGGCGGAATGGGCATTTCTCGAAGGAGGAACGAATGTAAAGGGTTTCACCGAGGTTATACTTATTCTTCGAAAGATCTCCGAGGACCTGCCGGCGTGCCCAGGTGTTGAGTTCATTTACAACTACGTTGCGGTAAGATATGATCTGCGGGAATACGTGGGAACCGTCCTCGGACTGGGTTATGTTCTCGATGAAGAACTTCTGGGCTTGAGGCATAGTCCCGGCAAAGACAGTGGAATTGTCCACGCAATCGAGGATATCCTGGCGGGTGTAGGCTCCTGTTCGGATCTTTGTAGCGAGTTTTATGATATTGGAATCCGCGGCTTGTCGGACTATCTGGGTTAGCATGAAGGAGAGACTGGATAGGTTCCAGACAGGGGAAATGTCCTCCCCGACAGGTGGTAGTTGAGCTGGGTCTCCGACGAAGACGAGGGTTAGCTCGTAGGCTTCCTGGGCTTTGAGGATGAATTGGAGGATCTCGGAGGATACCATGGAGGATTCGTCTATGATAACGAGGTCGTTGTACTGGATCTTATGGCGACCGGACTCGACGAGGACTTGCTTGTCCTTTTCTTTTTGGAGTTTTAGACCGAGGTAGGAGTGGATTGTGTGGTCTCCATCGGCTACGCCAAGGGCTTTGTGAGTGGTGGCGGTGAGGACGATGTTGAAAGTACCGGAAGCTTGATGGATGAATTCCTTTAGGAGGAATGTTTTACCTGTTCCCGCATAGCCTTTCAGGATGAAGGTGGGAGGGAATTGGAGCATCTCATCTAATGCAGCTTGTTGATCTGCTGTTAGTGTTATTTCGGACATACTGTTGACTCCATTTATTTTAAGGTTTATTCGTGAAATTTTCACGTTTACAACTCTACATCCTTTTTCAGCTAAAACATCCCACGAAACATATTTTTCATTATATCAGCGACTTGTTGTACTCTTTCTCTTTCAGCATTTTGTTTATCGATTTTACGCTGTATTTTCGCTAATCGCCGTTTTTCTATGTTTTCAGGCTTTAGGTATGTAGCACGCCGCTTAGCCGCGATTACTTCTTTTTTCTTTCTCTTAGCTTCCTGCCACTGCCATTCCCTTTCGTCCTCTTCTATTCGAAAAGTGTTATTGCTGTCCTCACAAGAGGTGCAAAGAGGATAGTCAATCTGATTGTGAATAGTCATTTTCACACAACAATCTTCACAAACCGGATTATCGCAAGATTGGCAAACAATATCAGTTACCGCGCCACAAATATGACAGTATTCTTCTTGCATTACTAACTCCTTATACAAGTTACATCTTTCTCACACAGCGTAAAGCATCCTGTAAAGCCTTCTCCGCAACTTTCGCAGATACCCTAGTAGCAGGAGGATATTTATCCGACTGAAGGTTACTGCAAAGATGAAGGGATAAGCGGATGCGATAGAGAGTGTGGGTGCGGATGCGGGTTCGAGTGATTTCATTCATTTTGTTTCCTTTAAAGGTAAAGGTTCCACAGTCCCATCCGCCTTCTTCACATACAACATAGCAGCGGCTGCGGTTTTCTCTATCTTTATCCAGAGCCTTTTGTCCTGGAACGTTTTCATTACGGCGAGGGAGATTGTGGGGTCTACCTCTGTTGTATAGCTCTGGGCCAGGTGGCATAGTTTTGTGAAAAGTTTCTGCTGTTCCTTTTTTGTAGAGGTTGGGATGAATAAGGAGGAATTGAGATCAATTTCCTCCGCGGCTTTCAGGATGTAGTCTTTAGGCTCCATGTGGGGTTACCAGTTTATAATTAAGGACATGACGACTAGAGCAAGGATGGAAAGGATTATAAGATCAATTCGTTTCTGTTCTTGCTCCTGTTTCTTTTTCCGCTGGATAACGCGAAAAGGAGTGGATTGTTCGGAGAGGAACTTTTTACGCTGGAATGTGTAGGGCATGATGGTTACCTCTGTAAGGTTGGACGGTTCTGGATCTTTTCAGCCAAGGTACCACGGGCGGCTTTGCAGGTAGATATTGTTAAGGTTAGTTTCTCTGCCCCGGATGAGCATAGGGACTCGAACTTGGAGCATGTTTCACAGGTGGAGATGTGGGAGATGAAGGAGTCTATAGCCTGGGTTCGGAGTTCGATTGGTGTCATACCGGGCCTCCATCAGGGTTGAAGCCTTTCCATACGGAGTCAAAGTCGTCCATGGTAAGGCCGATTTTCTTAAGCTTCCTCTCCGTTTCCTCCGGGTTGTGCCAGCTGTCGCGATAGAACTCCCACCATAGGTCGGAGAGGATGCGGGCGGCTTCCCAGGAAGAGATGGAGAGGTGGGAGGATACGCGGGAGATTAGGTCTGCGTTGGGCATCTTGTTTCCTCCTTACATCTGGTTCATTTCCTGCATGGATTCCCAGTATTCCAAAGCGGCGAGGGCTTGGGAGTGGATTATGGATGCGAACTTTTTAGTTTCGTCTTTTTCTACTGCTGTCCATTCTCCATAGGCGTTGTCTTCACAGTCGAAGAATCCTTTGTCGTTGGAGGACCAGAAGCCGAACATGGGGCATTGATCGCAGCGTTTTTCTTCGAAGTCTAAATCCAATGCTTCTTTATTAAACTCACAGCAGGGGCAGCAGAATTTAATATATCTATCATTAAAAAGGTCGTCATACGTATTGCATTTACCAGAGCTTCCAGTTCTAGCTAACTCCTTCCAAAGAAGAGCGGCTCTCCTACAAGCAGATTTCATGGAGGTTACTTTTGTGCTTATTGTTTTCATGGGTTTCACCTACAGTTAATTTTCGCATGGTTAAGGATCTGTCTATCACTCTTTTCGGGAGAGAATTGGATTAAGGCATTCACACGGAAGAGGGATTCGGATTCGGAGGAGTCTTTCCAGGCAAGGAATTTAAGTCGGGCATGGAATTCGTCCTTAGATTTCTCGATTTCAAGCTGGCGTTTATAGGATTTGAGTTTCATACGATCACACCTCCCGCCGCTTGACAGCTGGATGCAACTTCGTAAACTTCTCCTCAAGCTCGTAGAATCCGACAAGCTGGACAGGTTGGGTTTGGGAGTTTATAAGTTCGAGATAGAGAAGGGCAAGGTCTTCTTTTTGGAGAAGGAGGAGATTCTCCATGCAGGAAGGGCATGTGCGGATATTGGAGATTTCTGTGGAGACTGGGAGGGTTGGGGCTATCTGCGGGTCGATGGGGACGGCTATAAGGACTGAATTTCGTTTCTGCATGTGGAAAGTTCTGCGGAGGGTTGTGGAGCAGGTGGAGCAGTGGGTTTCGCGGATTAAAATATACTCGGAGAGTTTGGATGTGGAGGTGGGGAGGGAATGAATTTTGACCTCCGGACGTTTCCGCTGTTTGTCTTTCCCTAGGAGTGTTTCGACAGAAAGGGAAGAGATGTCAAGGAGCTTGGCAAGTGCTTCTGCCGCGGCTAGGAGTTCATTGTCCGGGGTCTGGATAGCTGGTGTACTCATTTGGAGATTCCTTTATAGGTGGAACTTTGGTAAAGTACAGCTTTAGATAGATTCGAGAAGGCAGAGGATTATTAAGGCTGAATCAGCTCCAAGGGTTATGCGTTTCTCAAAGGGGTATTGTGTGGTGTCTCCGAGAAAACGTTCGTAGGTTGTGGAGAGTTCAACCTTTTCAAGCTCAGACATTATGTCGTTCATGACATGAAGCATGATACTATTCCCTTCGGAGTGGATTCCTATGACAGGGATGGAACGTTGGAATTTTTCCTGTACTAGGGCTAGGAGGTGGAGAATGGTTTGTGTGTCCATGAATGGCTCCTTTAAATAATCTTTTCCCGCGTGACACCTGCGACCCAGGACTCAAACTCCGCATCTTCAGCTGGCGTCACGGCAGGAAGGGTTGTTGGGAAGAACTTTCCGGTGGAATCTTTTTTGAGGATTATGGAGGTTCCAGGGACAGGATTGAGGATTTCGAGGAAGATTTCTTTTTCTTCTATGGTTTTCCTGGTGGTGATGTTTTCGAGAGACATGGAAGAAAAAGCACCCTGGCCGGATTTGGCTTCAGTTTTAGCCTGGGCGAGGGCTCGGTAGAATAGCATACGGTTGGATTTGTACTCCCGCTCGGAAGAGCAAGGGATACGGTAGATATCGCCTGGGGTTATGGAAAGGATCAGGCGGAGGTAGTTTGTACGGTTCATGAGGTTTTTCCTTGGTATTGATTTAAAGAGTGGTTCTATTCTTCACAGATTTCCCATTCATGCCCTGGGTCAGGAACGAACACGGCGCAGGACATAGTTTCATTCTCTTCCTTTGTTGTGACAATCCAGCCGTTGAATACGCGGAGGCGGTAGGTGTAAGGTGCGACTTTCTCCCAGGTTGGATTCTTGCATTTATCAACTTGATCATCTTCATGTTTATACAGGTTCTCATTCATACGTTTCCTCCAAAAATGTGGGTGGTTGGTCCAGGAGTCTATCACTTGCGAAGACTCCGACTATATCGCTTTCAGTTGGGAGAGCGAGGGTAAGGGCAAGGGCGAAGATTTCGTCCCAGCGGTAGAATGTCCAGTGCATTTAGGTTGGCTCCTTAATAATTTCTGCTACCTTTACAAGTTGGAAAATTACAACAGCCGTAGAATTTCCCGTATTTTCCCTCGGTAAGAATTGTATCCTTTCCACAAAGAGGACAGGGACCCTCACCGTGGGGTTTAATCGTTTGTGAATATCTTCTTGTTGGGTCAGGCATTCTTGTATCAGTATTCTCGTACCCAAGCTCATCAATGATGCCTTTTTCATAACCCTCATGCAAATTTCTGCCATTATCTACCCAAGATTGATACTCTTCCCAGTCATTCATTGCATTATCTAATGCATAGTCTGCCATATCACCCATGACTGCTCCATTTGTATTAAGGTTATTGTAGTAATCCTAGCCTCTTTCTTGGAGGAACTGTGGAAGGTAGTTCCTCCGGGAAAGGTGTTAGAAAAATGCGCAGCCGTAAAAGTGGGAAAGTATACTTTCACTTTGCTTGTACTCTCCTGTTTCTTTTATATAGGTTAAAATATTATCCGCACATTGGAGCGTACATTTTTTGAATCTAACTCCAATAACACAGAATGTTCCATCCGCTTCGAGAACAGAAGAACCTGGCCCTGGCTTCCATCCTTCTTTTGTCTCCGTATCCAGTGTCATACAAGTCAGCCCAATTTCCGGGTCAAATGCCTTGATATATGCCGGGATGGAGTCTCCATCCTCGAAGATGTATGTGAATTCTGTCCCGATCATGAGTTTCATTTCTTCTGGTGTCATTTTGTAGTCCTTTAAGATTGTAGGGTGGAGTTAGATTCGTGAAATTTTCACGGTTGAAACTGCTTGTGTTTAAGGTTTATATTTACGTGTATGGTTAGGGAGATTCTAACGCCTATTGTGTGCTGGAATCGGGCGGGACTAGATACTTTTCGGGTCAATCCCTTTATCCAGCGCAAGCCTTAACTTCGCTATTCTCATAGAATCCCAGTTTTTAACTATCTTCCGCAGAGAATTACAGGCCTTTGTCAATTCCTTCATCTCTTCCATTGTCAGAATCATCGGATTATCAAGTGTAAAAGATTTGTCCAAATTCATTGCTCCACTTATCCGTAGCTTTGCCCAGTTTCTTTTCTGGGACATTATTTTCCAGTTATACTTTACCATTCTAGCTCCTTCATAGTTAAGATTGTTCCAAGCACCGGACCGTTCGTCCCAAATGCTCTGCTATTACCGATTTAAACAAGGTAAGGGCCAAGGTTTCCCTATGCTCTGCTATTGTAGGTTCCAGTTAATTTTGCCGCGATGGTCCGTACAATGTATTAATCCATCCGGGTATGTATTGGTATTACCCAACGTGTTATCGTCCCGTGGTGGGCATCGTCGTGACGATTTAACCCATTGTCATTATTCCATCCATTCCACATCCATGGAATATTAATCCACATCCATGGAATCCCGTAATCCATCCGTATTACCATAGTACTATGCAGGATGCAATAGAAAAAGCACAGGGTTTACACGAGTCACACGATTTACACGGGTAACACAAACCACACAATCCACGCCATTTTCAATGTGCTAATTAACCGACCGTGGAAAATGCCATTTTCCCATTGAAATGATATTTCTTACTCCCAGTACCTTATTCTCCCTAAACTGTG
>Ga0209728_1001643_pt1 | contig 13108 bp, 20 predicted proteins | sample RifGroD1_FD_183997 | JGI IMG/M metagenome (GOLD analysis project Ga0209728, IMG submission 183997) | Groundwater microbial communities from Rifle, Colorado, USA - Groundwater D1 (SPAdes) (version 2) | ecosystem: Environmental > Aquatic > Deep subsurface > Groundwater | place: Rifle, Colorado... | reverse complement strand
CTTGATTTATCTATGGACGCATCTAGTATCATTGAAGACGCATGTAGTGATTTACATGAAGATGCTATGGACAATATATCAGATAAAGACCAAGAAGAACTTCAGACATTACTAAATCAATGGTGCAAAAACAATAAATCAGGAACTACAACATATTATGCTAATTTTAAGGTTGGAATTGAATTATAGAAAATCTAAAAGTGGCTTGTAGCAAGGGTTACAGAGGACGGATTATACAATAAAATAAAAAACATATTTCATTGGTATAGATAGAATATAAATAATTAGGAGGTCTATATAATGAATCTGCAATGGCTTATTGACAATACATCTAACAAAGTGATTAGGATTGAATCAGTTAACTCCCGTGGTGAACTTGGAATGCAAATTGAATTAATTGTAAATGATGCTGAACTTGGTAATACACTATGGGGTGGATACCAACTAAAAATAAATGGAGAAATTAGTTTATTTTTTAATGAATATAAAAGAGACATATTCTATAAAGATGTATTAAATTTATATCGAAGTGACGAAGAGATGACATATATTTACTTGCCTGAAGAAGATATTTGGACTGATGAATATGTTAATGGTTATGCTCAGTATTAATATTTTAATTGATTTTACATAATGAATAGGATATAATAATATTAGTAGTTACATATATAAATCATATTGTAAAGGTGGTGAAGAATATGGCAAAAGAAAAATCCATTAATCTTACCCCTAGAACAAAACCTAAAAAAGAGGATAAGTACTCTGAAAAAGCTTCAGTTAAAAGGGAATATAAACATGCTTTGAAAAGCAGGGTTGTTTACGTAGGGCTACTCGATGATTATAGTGGATTAGAATGTGAAACTGTTAAAAGGTCGAGGAGAAAAATTACAGAGTTTTACACAATTAAATTTGATGACGAAGAAATTATAAGTGATATATCTGGTAATTTTTTGATGACTCCTGAAGAGTATCAATTGTATTTATTAGATACTAATAATGAGAACAATCAAAATGATTTAACTGAATTTGAAATTGAATTAATGAAGCAAGGTTTGGAATCTTACAAGAACTATGTCCAATGCTTATCACCGAGACATTGGTATCAAATGGCATGTGACAGATGTGGGTACGAAGGCAGGTGCGTATGTAGGAAAAAATATAAATATAAGAAAATAGATTAGAGAGGGAGATTTTATTGAAAGTAACACTATTGAATCCCAAACAAGTAGAAAACATCTTTAAAGAATGGGGTAGTTTCGCGTGTGAATGTTACGCAACACCACAAGAATATGCTGAAAAAGTTGGAAAGTCATGTTATGAGGATGAACATTATAGTGGAAGTAGGACTGAATATATAAAGTTTAAAATCGAAGGTATTGATCGGGGTATTGCAGAACAAATCATGCGACACGAAATAGGAGTTAGACAATATCCAATTGATGAAAACACATATGATGAAAATCCTAATAATATAGTCAAAAATCTTAAATCTTTTAGATATGTTGATATGAATGATTTTGATTATACAATTCCTAAGAGCATTCAAAACAATGATTATGCTTATGAAGAATATCTCCAATTAATGAACAATATAAATAATACAAGAAAATATATACGTGATAGATTGATTGAAGATGGTATAAATGAAAAACAAGCTGTTGAAGATTCTAATTACATTTTACCTCGTGCCACAAACACTTCATTATGTATTGCATTTACACTAGAAGCATTTATTCATTATTTACATAAAAGATTGTGTACAAGAACTCAAGATTTTCATAGGCAAGTGGCAAATCTAATGAAAAAAGAGGTATTAAATATCCTGCCTCAAGTAAAAAATAAATTAGTTCCTCAATGCGAATACCTCTTATGGTGTCCAGAAGAGAATAGGTCTTGTGGTAGAAGGCCAACTAAGAAAATGTTATTGGAAGGAATGGTTTAAATAGATATAATACTTATTAGTGGAAAATCACATTCTGGAAAAGGAACTTTAGCTTTAATATTAGAAAGATTATTAAAAAACCAAAAAAAACATGTTATTAAATGCAGTTTATCAACATTTATAAGAGAAATGGCTAAAAATGATTTTTATTGGGATGGAAAAGATACATTAAAAAGTCGTATATTTATGGGTGAAATTTATAGAGTAGGAACAGATTTCTATCCTTATCATATGGCACGTAGAGTTTGGGAAAGAGATATCAAACCTTATGCAAATGAAGACAGCATCGCAATTATAGAGAGTTTTCGTGAAAAAGTAAATTATGATTATTTTAATATTTTGCGAGAACAAAAAATAATTAAAAACATATTTACTATTAGAGTGGTCAGACCTCATTTTAATGATATTCAGAATAGAGAATTTGAACAACATGTATCTGAATCTGATTTAGATGATTTTAATTTTGATTGCACTATTTACAATGATGGGACTATAGAAGAACTAGATGAAAAGTTAGAGGAGATATTTAATGAGTCAAAAACTTTTCCTCGACATAGATAACACCCTTTGCAACTCAACTCAAAAATTTTGCTCGTGTTACAACAGAATATATAGATATCACAAAGATTTTGTTCCTGCAATATGGCAAGAGGTCAATCAATGGGATTTTAAAGATCAATGTCCGTTAGTAACAAATGTAGAAGATATCTTTTCATCTAGAATGTTTTTTGATGATTTGTCTTTTATCAATGAAAATACATATGAAATTTTGAAAGAGTTAAATGACAAATATCATATAATTTTAGTATCAATCGGAACCTACTATAATATATCATTTAAATCACAATGGGTTGGCGAATATTTACCATTCATAAAAGATTCAATTTTCTTGGTAAATAATGGTTCTAAAATGAACAAAAGTTTAGTCAATATGATTGGGTCTGGTAATATATTTATAGATGACGTTGTAAGCAATTTAGAAAGCGTTCAGGTTGACCGTAAATTATGTTTTGGCACAATCCATCAATGGAACTCAAATTGGGCAGGAGAACGAGCTTTAAATTGGTCTGAGGTTAAGAAAATATTATTATAAAATAATAAAATAATAATTATAAAGGAGTGATAAGATTGGATGACAACGACATTTGTGATTTTCTAGAATATAATGTAGAAGATATTGAGTGGTTGAGATGCATAAATGGACAAATATCAATTTTGGATCTAATAGATAAAAGTGCTCTTTTATCCTATTTGGAAGAATGTAATGAAAAATACTGCGAGGACAATGGATTATGTAAAGTGTGCAGGAACCCTTTAAAGGAATATACAGAATATGAAGATGGAATGCCTAGCGAGAAGTACTGGGCATGTTCATATGGATGTTAGTTAATATTGTCTAATCAAAACTCAATAATGTTTTGACAACCATCAATATTTCTATTATAATTATTCGAATAATTAATTTAGGAGTTGATATTTTACATGATCATACAATTTATACCCGGCAAATATTCTGAACTGGGCAGGGCTTTGTGCTATAAATATCTTAAAGAAAAATATATTAGAGAAATAGTAAGCAAGGGGAAGTAAAATTCCCCATCTCCTTTAACCAAATGAGTAGAAAATAATTATCTTGACATTGGATACCAAAAGACATATACTAAGCATAAGAAATAGAGAAGAAGTTCACAAGAACAATTGAATGGATTTTCGAGTTTAGTTTTGGCTAAGCTAAATTTTTTAAGGTGTTATTACTCCCTTACCCCACCAAAAAGGGGATAATATAAATAAAAAGCGAGAGCGAAAAGGAGATTAAATATGAGCGAGAGTTTTGACAATCTTGGCACAGTATCAGAATATATAGAAAGGGAATATAAAAAATGGGATGAAAAATACACAATTCCATTTGATGATGAATTTAATATCAGATTATTAATTCAACTAAGATATGATATTCTTACAACCAAACCAGAACATACAAAAACAAAGTTAGAATTGATCGAAATGACAAATAGGATTCAATCAAGATTAAAATTAAAACCAATAGAAAAAGTTGTTTCAACGATCCCAATGTATGTTGACTGTGTAAATTTAGATACTAAAAAAGGTAAATTGAAGATTATTATTTACATAGACAATCAAATCATTATTCTTGACAATAGAACTTATCTTAATTCAAGAGATTATGCACGTACTATTTATGAATTAGCTAAATCTAAAAATTCAATTGTATATATAGATATTCATGGATTTGGAATGGTTGTTTATGATGAGTTAGTTGGCTTTAAAGATTTACCAGTTGAGAAATTGCAATTAATTAATCATTGTAAATAATTTAAGGATTTAATTATCTACTGTGGTGGGCAGTAGATAATTAACACAAAATAAAAATAAAGGGGATTAAAAAATATGGAAACAATTAAACTTAAAAGAGAATTTATTAACAACATAGCTTATCTATTTATTCCACTAACTCATAAAGTTATGAATGAAGGAAGTGAAGCCAAGATTAAATTGAGTACTGATACAAATAACTTGGTTGTTATTCCAAAGGGCGAAGATATTGAAGATAGTGTTTATTTAAAGAATAAACTTGGTGTTTTGGTTGAATTAATAGATTAGTATTTGAAAAACCAATAGAAGAGTGGTTGATATTCTGCTAAATAATAAATAAAGGATGTGGATGCTTATGAATATAAAATGTGTAACAAAAACATGGAACAAGGGATCAAGCTATTGGAAACATGGTAAGCATAAGGGATTAAAAGAAGTATCTATAATACTAAATAAAAGAAAAAAGTTTTTATATATATTTGAAACAATAGATATTAGTCAAGGAAATTGGTCTAGTTATAAGTAATAGAGGTGGTAATAGAGGGGAATTTTATTTTGATAGTCTTAGAAGGTTATTTTGATGGAAGTGTAAAAAATAACAAAGCAGTTTATACTTGGATTTATACTATAGAAAAATATAAACAGAAAAGATTATTAAAAACGAAAAGTGGGTGGGGTTATTGCTTTAATATTAATTCTTATGAAGCTGAATATTTAGGCTTAATTAGTTTATTAGATTATATTTATCACAATGAACAATGTACTGTAGAAAGAATATTGATAAAAGGAGATTGTAAAAGTGTTTTTGTCACAATTAATCCTAATAGATACAAACTACGGAAATCTTTTAATGAATATATATTATTTGCAAGAGAATTGAAAAATAAATTACATTTAAAACACTCAATACCAATTGAATTTAATTGGGTTCCTAGAAATGGTAATAAATTAGCCGATAATTTATGTAAATCTGCTTGGATAAAAATTGATAAACATTTATCTTTAAATTAACTAATAAAAAAAATAATGGAGAACTTGCAAGTATAAATGGATACGTATCCCTCCTGACGAGGAGAGATTAAGAAATTGTTATTGACTGAATTTGTGATGATTAGATGGCATAGAAGCAATAGAGGATGGTATGAAAACAAAGGTTATATATTTGCAGCATATAGTGATGAATTTGAAGTAAAAGTCAAAGATTTATCTGATGGGTCTATGGTATTAGTAGATGTTCAGTGTGATGGTTGTGGCGAGATATTAAAAGATATCCCATGGTATAGTTATAAAAAATATGTAAAAGATGACAGTAAATATTATTGCCATAAATGTGCTCATAATGGTTATAAAAAATGGATTAGTCTTTATGATTGGTGCTACGAAAATTTACCGAAAGAAGAAGCAGATAATATTATGGCGAGATGGGATTATGAAAAGAATATTGATAAAAACGAGAATATATTAACTCCAAAAGATGTAAGTTATGCTTCTGTTGGTTTTAATAAAAAAGGTTATTGGTTTAAATGCTTAGATCATCTTGAGCATGAATCTGAACAAAAATTAATTAGTTCATATATTATTAAATGTACCCAATGCAACACAATATTTATAACTCATCCACATATTGTATCAATGTATTCAATTAAAAAAGAAGATGCAATAAAATATTCTTTTGGATCAAATGTAAAAATTATTGTTAAATGCCCAGAATGCGGAGCAGAAAAAGAAATACGTATACATAATTTGATCAGAAAAAATTTTAATTGTCCAAAATGCTCAGATGGTGTTCCTTATTCAGAAAAATTTATGTTTAATGTACTTGAACAATTGAATATAGATTTTCAAACTCAATTATCTAAAACGACATTCAAATGGTGTGGAAATTATAAATATGATAATTATTTAATTAAAACAAAATGCATTATTGAGACACACGGATTACAACACTATGAAATAATAAAAAATACCAATTGGGGAAAAACATTAGAAGAAATACAAGAAAATGATATAGAAAAAGAGCAATTAGCAAAAGATAATGACATAAAAAATTATATAGTTTTAGATTGTAGAAAGTCGGAGTTAGAGTGGATAAAAGATAGTCTAATGACTAGTGAGTTACCTGAATTATTAAACTTCAAAGAAGAAGATATAGATTGGTTAAAATGTCATGAATATGCCTGTTCTAATTTAATAAAAAAAACTTGTGAACTATGGAATTGTGGGTTTAAAATATCTGTCATTGCTCAAATGCAAAAAATAAATAGGACAACAGTTGTAAAACATCTTAAACAAGCATCGGAATTTGGATGGTGTTTCTACAATCCAAAAGAAGAAATAATAAAGAATTACAATACTCATGCAGAAAATATGAATATAAAAGTAATATGTTTAACAACCAATGAAGTATTTAATTCTATAAAAGAAGCATCAGAAAAATACAATATTAAAAACAGTTGTTTAATTTCCGCATGTTGTAAAAAAATAAGAAACTATACTGGTAAATTATCAGATGGAACAAAACTTTTATGGATGTATTATACTGAATATTTGACAAAAAATAGTATTCCTGGGTGGTATGACAACTACATTAATAATTTTAATTTTACCAGAAAAACATTTAAAATAATCTGTATTACCACTGGAAAAATATTTGACTCTCAAACAGAAGGAGGACAATATTACAATATTAATATAGGGAGCATATCATCATGTTGCGGAAAGAAAATAAAATCGGCAGGTAAACATCCAGAAACAGGAGAGAAAATGGTTTGGATGTATTATGATGAATACATAAAATTAAACCCCACTCCACATACATATAATGACCAAGAAATAAAAATATCATAATTGGTATTAACACTTTCCTATCAAGTGTTTAATATATAAATAATCCAAAGGCGTGTCGAGTGACAGCTAAAAACGAAGGAGAGATTTTAAATGAAAAACATATTAGATTTAAATGAATTAGGTATTGACACTAACAAGGATATAGATATTGTTTTAAAAGAAATATCTGACAAATGGAACGACAAACCAAAGAATTATATCGGAGATGTTAAATGGGTTTTGTATCAATACATATGTAATATGAATACTGAAGGAAAAGATTTAATTAGTATTAGGTGTGGTAATTTTGCTCTGAGTAAGTTAATATCTATGGCGGGTATGAATTTTAGGAATAATAACGCAGACGTAGTATCATTCAACCTAAATATTAATGGAGAATCTTTAATTGTACGACATATACCAACATTAGATAAAAAGCAACTGATTTTATCTTGTGATCATGAATTCATATCAAAAGAACAAGATGAAATTATACATCCAAATGACATTGTTTTGTATTATGCCTAATATATAATTAATACTATCCAAACCTACTGAGATAGGCAGTTTGGTTCTGGATGATTTAATTACAATACTCAATTCCTATAATGATATTTAAAATAAATATTATCACCAGAAATAAAATCTCTTAATACTTTCTTAACAAAACCAAACGGATTCTTAATATGGAATTTAGCATTAAATAAAATAATTAAAGCCTCTCTCAATTGATCGGAACTAACTCTCAACTCCTTTACAATTTTTCCAAATGTTATACCTGCGTTGCTTTCAGGGTCTATCCTTGAATCGCCTAAAGTTTTAATGATAGACCAATCCTCTTCTTGGTTCCAAAATTCATTTTTTGATTCATCCACACATACAGTATTAATAGATGGGGTATTACGTGTAATGATAGGGACATCTTGGACAGATTCTTGGACATCATGTCCTTTGTTATCCACAGGTTTAGAATCATTTGATGGTACAGATATTTCTAATAATTCATAAAGCATATCCAGATCAATTCTATATGACTTACCATGATACCAATTTTTTGATTCAAATTGTTTTGATATTAAAACTTTCTTATCTTCTAAATCTTTTATAGCTCTTTTGATTGTCTTAGTGGATTTATTCAATTCTTCAGCCCATTGTTCTACGGTCTTGTAAACCCATAGAAATCCTTCCCTATACTTAGTTGCCCTGTTCATCCAATACTTTAATCTACTAAGCAATTCTGCTTGTGTCTGACCAAAAACATTGACAACACTAGGTTGAACCACAATAGGCATCTCATTAGGAATAATTAAATCCATCATAAAAATAAATTCACTTCTTTCTAGCTTTTTATCAAAATTGACAGTAGCAATGCTAGACATCGAAGTGAATTTCTGTTAAAATAAATACAACAGAAAACAAACCTGTCTTGTGACCCTTATGAAATGCAAGCCGCCAAACTTCACATTTCATAAGGTTTTGCTCTGTTCAATTTTCATCTTAATAAAAAAGTTAGTAGCATGTATCTCTACACAACCACTAACTTTGACATCATTTTCCTAATTATTTGCTAAATATAAACTTGATTTTTGTTTTATATTTAGATATAATCATTTTAGAAGTCTAAGCAATGTTGTTGGGAACTTTGCTAGATTAAAGTCATCAGTCTTGCAAGGGCTGGTGGCTTTTCAATTTTTTATTAAGATTTTATAAATAGATATATTCGACACATCGACACATTTCTCCTTTATATTATACATTAATTTTGTCCACATAGGTATAATTTTTAAAAATATTTATCCACATGTTAATAAGTGTTGGGGTCGGAGTAAAAATTGAAAATTTAAACGAAAAAATTAGCCCATCCAGTCATACTTTCTTGTATGATTTGGATGGGCATTTGTTATTTTTGTTAGAATCTATAAATAATAAAAATGTTGACTAAAATAGACATTATTGATATAGTATTAATGGAATAATTATAATATTATAAAAGAAGAGGAGGAGAAATTAAATTTGTTAACTACTAAAGAAGTAGAAGTTGGGGTCGCAGGGATCAATGGGAAATGGTTTGATAAAAAAGGATATAATATACCAAGAAGGATAAATGTAAATGGGATTAATTCTGCCCCAAGAGGAACAAAAATTAAAGTTAAAGTAGAAGACCTGCCAGACGGTTCAGGAACTAAAGTTAATGTTAAATGCGATGGTTGTGACAAAGAAATAATAGGAATATCATGGTATTCTTATTTAAATTATGTACGTGATGACGGAATGTATTATTGCCAAAAGTGTGCTCGCAATGGTTATAAAAAATGGCTTAGTTTTTATGATTGGTGCTATGATAATTTACCTAAAGAAGAAGCAGACAAGACAATGGCGAGATGGGATTATGAATTAAATATTGATAAGAATGGCAATGTAATAAGTCCAAAAGATATAGGTTTCCGTTCAAATGGCTCAAATAGCAAAGGCCACTGGTTTAAATGTTTGGATAATTCAGAACATGCATCTGAATTAAAAAATATTATTTCTTTTACAAAAAACGAATCAAGATTAAATTGTAATCAATGTAATACTATATTGTCCATATACCCAAAATTAGTTAGTTGCTTAATAGACCAAGATGATAAAAACTGTTCTATTAAATCTGGCAAAACAATACCTGTAAGGTGTCCAGATTGTGGATTTGAAAAGTTCATTAAGGTTTACACTTTAACAAGTCATGGAATATGTTGCAGATGTGGGGATAAAAAACCATATCCAGAAAAATTTATGTATAAATTTCTTAGACAATTTAAATTCGATTTTATAACAGAGCTAAACCATACAACTTTTGATTGGTGTAATAATTATAGATATGATAACTATATAAATAATATTAATTGTATTATTGAAACTCACGGTAAACAACATTACGAAAAAACTAATTCTAGTTGGCATAAGTTAAAAGAAACACAAGAAAACGATAAATGCAAAGAAATGTTGGCAAAAGAAAATGGTATAGAAAATTACATAGTAATCGATTGTAGAAAATCTGAAATGGAATGGATCAAAAACAGTATAATGGAGTCTAAATTACCACAACTACTAAATTTTAAAGAAGAAGATATAAATTGGGTAGAGTGCCATGAACACGCAATGCTTTTTAATACAGTCAAGGCGGCTTGCAGTTTATGGAATGAAGGTAAAAACACATCAGAAATAATGTTTATTTTAAATATGGGAAGAAGTGCTATAATCAGGTATTTGAAACAAGGTGTTGATTTGGGGTGGTGCAACTATAACTCAAAATTAGAAACGAAAAACAACCTAATTACAATGAGTAAAAACAATTGCAAACAAGTTATTTGTTTAACAACAAAGGAGATATTTAATTCTTTAATTGACGCAGGATTAAAATATAATATAAAACCTACGAGAATAACCGCATGTTGCAGTAAAAATAATAAAATAAAAACAGCAGGGATACATCCAGATACGAAGAAAAAACTTATATGGATGTATTATGATGAATATTTAATCAATAATAGAATATCTGGATGGTATGACAACTACATTAATAATTTTAAATATGACAATAAAACAACCAAAGTAATATGCCTAACAACAAACGAAACATTTGATAGTATATCTGAAGCATCGAGAAAATATAATATTTGTAAAACAAATATATCTCAATGTTGTGGCAACAGGAACAATACAAAATCAGCAGGTAAGCACCCAAAAACAGGAGAAAAAATGATTTGGAGATACGTATAATAATTAAATAAAAACCGTTCTATATTACCCCTTGCATCTCTTTTGAATTTGTAATACAATTGTAATACAGTGTAATACATTTGTATTACAGACAAAGGAGGAAATAAATTATGCTTTTTTTAGATTGTGGGAACTCTTATGTAAAGGCACTCAACTCAAAAGGGAGAGAATTAAAGATACTTTCCGTAATAGGAAAATATCAAGACTCATTCACTGAGAAAAAAATGTGGCAAATAGATGGACATTATATAGGGGAAGATGCTATTTTACATGGTTATGCACAGGATTATTCTCTTGAAGGAATTAAGACGGAGCAATCTACATTTAAAATTCTTACAAAATATACATTATGCAATTATAGGAATGAAGACAAAATCGTTTTTCTCTTTCCATTTGAATCTTATTTTACTGAAAAGAAACAAATCGTAGATATGTTTTCGCATAGTATGGATATTGATTATAAGATAGGAGACATTAATTATGTTCATAGATTTAAACCAACATTAATAAAATCTCTTCCTCAAGGATTTTGTGCAGGAATGGACTATTTTCTAGATGATGATGGGAAAGTAAAAGAGGGTATTCCTAATGTCACTTTGATAGTAGATGTAGGTATGGGAACTGTTAATCTAATTTATTTGCTTAGAGGAGAAATAGTTAGAGAAATGTGTAAGACTACGTCAAATGGAATGTGGCAAATATATAAACGTTCAGGTAGAAAAATTTATGAGGTTGATTTATATGATGGACATGACTCGTTAGCATATTTATATCCTGATATAGCCACTTTAATAAAAGCTGATATATCCACATTTTATGATCTAAAAAAGATTGATAAGATTATTATTGTTGGTGGTGGAGGGACTGCTATCTATGATTTCTTACCATATACAAACAAGATTTTACACAAGGGGCAATTTTCGAATGTTAGAGGAGCTGAAAAGTTGGTGAAAAATCTATCATGGGGGAAATTAGAAACTTCAGAGATGACTCCGTCCTAAAACCTTTATTAGATGCGATTCCAAGAAATAAGAGGAGTAAAATCATTAGAAGAGCTTTATATGATTATTTTTTCAAAGACGAATGTAAAACCATGCTAGAGGATGAGGAAATTCAAATAGGGACAATTAGACAAGATACAATAGACGTTAAAGAAGTCCACTCTAAACCAGTAAAAGAGATAAATTTTGGTATGTTTGATGATTAGTCCTGAGAAATCAGGGCTAATTTTGTTTTTATCACATTCATTATTTCCCATAAACTCCCTAACATAATGTACAAACATTCACAACTATATATGAATATAGAACATTGTTGGACATTATCTTAAATTATTAAATATTCTAATGCGGAGGTGAATTAAATCAAATGCTGAACAAAGTGGAAATAGATATTCTTAAATTATTATTTCGAGATGGTTTAGTAGATTCAATGAATAGTCGTACTATCAGAAATATATCAAAGGACACAGGACTCAATAATCTAAGGGTTCGCAACAATATCAATCATTTATGTACATTAGGTTTTGTTAAAACTGGATACAAGGAAAGACAGTCAAAAACCTACTACATTAGTGAATTAGGGATTAATGAAGTTAAAGGGATTTAAAGGAGGAATTAAAATGTCAATAATAGATGAAATCTTAAAAAGAAAACCATTTGTAGTACCTAGCGAATGCCCTGATTGTGGTTCTAAAAATATTATGGGATATGCTCAAGTTGTTACTCATGCATATATAAACTTAACCGATATGAGTATTGATGAAGTTGATTCTAATGATGACGTTGAATTAGAGGATAATGATCCTAGATATTGGGATTATGTTTGTAATGACTGTGAAAATATATGGGATGATTATAATCAAGGGAGAGACGAAAAATTAAAGGTCAGAGGAGGAATTTAAGATGTATCAAGCATATTTTACAAAGTTTGATAATGAGAGTAATTGGGTAAGAGGAGAAATTGGGGAATATACATTTGATGCTAAACTATTTAACGTAGATTCTATGTATGGAATTGAAGGTGGAAGAGTTAGTAAATTATCTATTTATTGTGGCAGTAGCATCAAAGACCACATCTGCAATTATGACAGAGGATGGGATATTGCACCTAGAAATAGGGAAGAAGAAATGATTTTTGATGCAGTGATGGAACTATTGGAGAATAGTGAAGAAAGGGATTTAGATTAATTAATAAAAGGAGTGTGTAATTATGAAAAAATTTATCAAAAATCAACTTACTCAAAAC